>ULLL01025062.1_pt1 | contig 35310 bp, 28 predicted proteins | sample 1951391 | NCBI WGS metagenome assembly ULLL01 (sample SAMEA4835524, study PRJEB28245) | human gut metagenome | biome: gut microbiome; material: fecal sample | place: Denmark | collected 2008
AACCCACCTTACGCTGTATTGGTGGTTTACGAATCCAAAATACAAGTGGGCTTTCGAATACAAATGATAATGGACATAGGTTAGTGGAATAGCATGGTTTATTTGGGTATATAGGCTCCGTTCTTATACATGGTAGCAATTAACTGACGGTGTTTCATGAAAGAAATGTCCGCTCTTCACAAAAATGTATATTAATTAGTAAAAATAGGGAGAATATGAAGAATAATTATTCTACGGAGATTAGGAAGGCACCTGATGGAAAGGAGTATTTGAAGGTGTTTCTTCTTGATAACAATAATATAGGAGCGTGTAAATCGCTTTTGGAAAAGTGTAAGGAGATTAGGAAGGTAAACATTACTACGACGGAAAGCAAGGGTGCTAATGGCGATACAATTACTGTTCATCCCAAGTCGGTGGTTGATGCTAAAACCGTGGAAACCGTGGTAAAAGCGTTGCTTGATAATTATTTTTCAGGCACATTTATAGAGGTGGTCGACACGAATACAGAAGTGCATTTTCAAGCTATAGAAAGTAAAGTGTTGAACGCATTAGACGATGCAAAAGCAACCATAGATGTATGTATGGCATGGTTCACGAATGATAAACTGCGTGATAAGTTATTGGAAAAGCAGGCTGAGGGTTGTGTTGTTCGCGTTATAAGATTCAAAGATGGAACTAACAAGGCTTTTGGAGTGGATTTGCACGGTATAGATCATATAGAACTACGAGGGCACAGGCATGGAATAATGCATCGGAAATTTTGTGTTATTGACAATCAGACGGTAATAGATGGTTCTTATAACTGGACAAATAATGCAGAAACCAAAAATGACGAGAACATAGATGTGCATAAAAACGATCTTGATTTGGCATCGACATACACAAAAGAGTTCAATCGTGTGTGGAATAGCAAGAAACGTAATGGGTGAGTCGTAGTTGTTTAGCTGTATTTTTGTATGATAAAAAATCCGTTTTCAGTTTTTGATTTCTTCGGGTATGTTTTTCCTGGAGCATTTGCCTTGATGGCTGTGTTCTATTTTGTGAAGATGGAACCGTTGAATTTTACTGATCCAATGTCTTTGGGAGAAGTTATTGCAACGGCGAAGTGGTGGCTGATGGTGTCGGAGTCGATAGTATCATGTTCTGTGTTTTTGATATTGTCGTACATCGTGGAACACCTGGTCGCATATTTTAAAAAGGAAATAGTAGAACACGATTTTTATTGTTGTACATTTTCATCGTTTATGAATAAGCTTGCGGAGAGCTTGGGTGAAAATTTACCAGATAACGTCAAACATAGTTTGAAAAAATTGTCGTATGGAGCAATGATTCAGAATGATGAAAGTTAAATAAAAAGCTCAGTGTAAATGACGAATAAAGATTTTTACAGAATAGGACGTGTACGTATTTCTGTCACTACAGAGGATCATGCCATTAGTATGATAAAAGAGGCCATTCATGCGCGTCAAAAAGGATATGTATGTGTTTCAACTTTGCGTACGGTTCCTATTGCCAATCGAGATGATAGTTATCAGGAGGTGATGGAACATTCGCTGATGAACACACCTGATGGTACGCCTTTGGTGTGGTGTGCGCATTGGTGGGGATTGAAGCAGGTTCAGCGTGCCTGCGGTCCACATATCTTCCCACGTATGTTGAAAGAAAATGATTCCATGTTAAAGCATTTCTTCTTGGGAGATACAGAGGAAACCTTAGAGAAATTGACAAAGAAGGCAACTGAGGAGTTCGGGGCAAACGTGGTAGGTAGCTATTCTCCTCCCTTCGCTCCACTTGACGAATATGACTATCAAGGAATGGCAAAACAAATAAACGATAGTGGGGCTACACTTGTATGGACGGCATTGCGTGCTCCAAAGCAGGATTTCTTGAATGCAAGACTTGTGCCATACTTGAATGATGGAGTTGTTTGTGTTGGAGTGGGGGCTGCGTTTAGAAGCGTTCTTGGTGAACTAAGGCAACCAGATGGCTTTTTACAAAAGATGGGGTTGGCTGGGCTGCTTTTTAAAAGAAAGGACTCCAGTTGGTGGAATGAAATAAAATGGTATGCTAAGCATGTCAAATATTTGTGTTCTTATTTCTTTGATATAAAATGGAAAAGGTTAATAGGCCGGAAATATTATGAATGTTGAGACATCGCATCAGAGACAAAGTGTCATGATACCAAAGAAGACAATTTTATTGATTAACGCGGAGGGTGTTCAGGCTATCTGCATGGCTCGTTCGTTGCGTAAGCAAGGACATCATGTTATTGGATTCTGCAATCATAAGATGACGAGCGGATATGCCACAAGATGGTTGAGCGAAAAGCAAGTTTCACCCGATGTGACGTTGCATAGAAATGAGTTTGAGACTTTTTTGTTTACCTACATCAAAGCTCATAAGGTGGATGCCATCATTCCATTGGCAGATGATGGTGCTGAGTTCTTAAGCAAAAACAAAGAACGTATCGAGGCGATGGGGATTGTTTGTGCCGTCCCGTCTTTTGATGTGTTCAATATTGCTAATGACAAGCAAAAGCTCATGGAATTATGCGAGCGGAATAATTTGGCCCATCCGAAGACTCGTGAACTGAATCCTAAAGATTTAAAATCTTCTGCCGACTATGTTGGTTTCCCGGCAATGATTAAGCCTAATCTTTCACAAGGGGCAAAAGGAATTGTGAGGGTGGATAACATGTCGGAATTGGAAACGAAATTCCATGATATACACAAGCAATTCGGAGCTTGTACATTGCAGCAATATGTGGACCAGCCTGATTATTACTACAATGTGATGATGTATCGGGACAAACAAGGACAAATCGTTGGACGGACAATCATAAAGATTAGAAGATTTTTCCCTTTGAAAGGTGGAACTAGCTGTTATAGTGAAACCGTGGAGCATCATTTCCTCTTGAAAGAATGTGAGAAGGTTCTTAATAAGCTTGGTTGGGTTGGTTTCGCTGACTTTGATGTGTTGGAAGACAAACATAGTGGAGAGCTTAAAATAATCGAGATTAATCCTCGTGTTCCTTCAAGTTTCCAAGCTGCATTTGCTGCAGGTATGGACTTTGGGCGAATATTCATGGCTGATATATTTAATGAGCCGATGCCAAAATTTGAGTATCAAACTGGCAAACAGGTTAGATGGATGGGATTGGACGTAATGTGGTTCTTGTTCTCTCCAGATAGATTTAAGTTCAAACCGTCATGGTTCAAGTTCTTTGGTAAAGATGTAAGTTATCATGATGGATCATGGAATGATCCGTTGCCAATGGTGGCAGGTATGTTCGCAGGTGTCGTGAAATACTTGAATCCAGAGTTTAGAAAAGCAAAATTGAAGGGATAGGAGAAAAATGAAAAAAATATTGATAACGGGTGCCAACAGTTTTGTGGGTACTTCTATAGAGCGGTGGTTGATGCGTGAGCCTGATAGTTACAAGGTGGACACGGTTGATACAATGAATGATGTTTGGAAACAGGCAGATTTCTCACAGTACGACGTTGTTTTTCATGTGGCTGGCATAGCTCATGTGGATCCTAAGCCGGACATGGCTCCTTTGTATTATGAGGTGAATCGTGATTTGACTATTAAGATAGCGAAGCATGCCAAGGAATGCGGAGTAAAGCAATTTGTGTTTATGTCATCGCGTATAGTGTATCATGCAAGTAAATCATTGAAGGGTGATGTGACTACGCGTGACACGAAGCCTAATCCGAACGACTTTTATGGTGACAGTAAGCTGCAAGCAGAGATTGGGTTGAATCAATTGGCTTGCAACTCATTTAAAGTGGCTAATTTGCGTCCTTGCATGATATATGGGCCTAATTCAAAGGGTAACTTCTTGCGGTTGGGATGGCTTGCTACAAAAACTCCTATATTCCCCGCATGGCACAATAAGCGCTCCATGCTGTTTATAGACAATTTGGCAGAGTTTGTAAAGCAAGTGATCGACCGAGAATTGGGCGGCACGTTCTATCCGCAGAATGCCGAGTTGGCTGATACGGTGGAGATTGTGAGGTTTTTTGCCAAGAAATATCATCATAAGATTTGGATCAGTAGTTTGTTTAACCCATTTGTTTGGCTCGGCTCTTTTTTCCTGCCCCAGTTGCCAAAGATGTTTGCAAACAGTTATTATGAGCCCGAGATGAGCAGGTATGACTTCGATTACCAAATAGTTAGTTTTGAGGAGTCGCTTGAAGGTTTGGAGATTTCGGATGCCAACAAGAGAATGAAGTAATGACGCTGTTTCAAGAACTCGTACTGATATCTTTGGGCAAACGTGATCGGTTCTCTCGCCGATTGACGGATGCGGATTGGGCTTTGCTTTATAAGGAGGCTCAGCGACAGTCGCTTGTTGGTGTTTTGCTTACGGGCGTGGAGAAGGTAGTAGCGTTGGGTGAAACCAAACCAAAGTTCTTGATACAATGGATTGCTCAGGGGATGGCACTGGAGTCTAGGAATAGACTGCTGGATGTAAGATGTAAAGAGATAACGGATATCTTTAGGGAGATGGGCCTGCGCAGTTGTGTGCTGAAAGGACAGGGCGTGGCTCGGCTTTATCCAAATCCGTTGCGACGCCAGTGTGGGGACATTGACCTGTGGGTGGAAGGAAACAGGGATGAGATTTATAAGGTGCTGAAAGCAAAATGGAAGGTAGGAGAAACTGTTGTCCACCATGCGGACGTGGAGGTTTTTGCGGATGCGCTGACTGAGATTCATTTTATACCGAGTTTTACATATAGCCCTTTTCTTTTTCGCCGATATAAGTTCTTTTTTAAGAAGTGGGCGGACAGACAGTTTGCCAACTATGACGAGGCGGCTGGATTTGCCTATCCTACGCCAGACTTCAATGCTGTCTATTCATTGATGCACATCTTCCATCATGTGCTGTATGAGGGAATAGGGCTGCGTCAGTTGCTGGACTACTATTTTATCCTTCGGAGGCTGGACGGGGCGCAACGGCGGCAAGTGATTGGGGATTTGAAATATCTGGGTTTGGCGAGGTTTGCTGAGGCCGTGATGTATGTTGAGCAGCAGGTGTTTGGACTGGAGCCGGAATATTGCTTGTGTCAACCGAATGAAAAAACAGGCAAGCGTCTGTTGGAAGAGATTGAACTGGCGGGAAACTTTGGGCAGTTTGACCAGCGCAACCAACAAGTGAACCGCAAAAGCAAACTTGATGTGTATTTGCATAATGTGAAAAGAAACTTTGTGTTCTTTGGCTTTGCTCCAAGCGAGGTGTTGTGGGCTCCGATATGGAAACCATGTCATTTTGTCTGGAGAAAGATCAAAGGGTATTCTTAAAAGATAATGATCATGATTTATAAAGCAATAAAGCGTGTTTTTGATTTCGTCTGTGCCTTTCTTGGCATCGTGGGTACTTCGCCGATATGGATTCTGTCGATAGTCTTGACGGAACTGAGTGACCCTGGACCTTTGTTCTACTTTGCCAACAGGGTGGGGAAGGACAACAAGAAGTTTAAGATGTGGAAGTTTCGCTCCATGCGTGTGGCAAGGGGGGCGAATGAGGCTTCGTTGCGTCCGGACCAAGATCGAATCTTCTGGTGGGGCAAGATTATGCGTCGATTGAAGATTGATGAGTTGCCGCAGTTGATGAATATTCTGAACGGAACCATGTCGATAGTTGGGCCTCGCCCTGCTGCTGTGGATCAGGTGGATATTACTCGGGGTGGTGAGAATGCCATCGCTGCCACCGTGCCTTGTGGGTTGACGTCGCAGTCGAGCCTGTGGGACTATATCTATGGTGACCAGTTTCCTGATGAGAAGGAGTACAACGAGAAGGTGTTGCCCATCCGCCTGAAACTGGATGTGTATTACGTGAAGAATGCTTCGTTCTTTGGGGACATCAAGTTGATCGTTTGGACCGTCATCGCCATCCTCTACACCGCTTGTGGAAAGTATCCGCAGTGGATGCATGATAAGTTGGTGGGGTATGCCAAGACGGTGTGATGTGATGAAAACTAGTAAGTGATTTGATTGTTGAACATGAGTACAATAAGCCCTTTTAAAATATCAACTTTGGAAATACTTGCTTATACGATAGCAGATATTGATCCCAATATTACAGGAGCTGTAATACATAGAATTTTGTTGCAATCTCAAATAGAGGACGTTTCTTATACAGAACAGTTTTTGCCGAAGAGAAAGAAACTATACAATGCTTTTGAAAAGAATCAGAAAGATTATAAGTGTGCTAATAATATAATTCTTTTTATGCAAAACATCTTGGATCCACAACGCTATGTTGGTAATCAGGATTTGTGGGGCATACTAAAAGGTAAGGTTAACAATCAATTGGCTTTTGAAGGCTGGTTTTTAAACGATTCCAATCAAATTGTAGCAATAGAGAAAGCATCCATAGTGTCAGATGTACAAATAAAAGTTGAGGGTTTAAAATCAAAGCTGATAGAGCAAGGAGCGCATAAGTCGATATTTGACTGCTGTAATTCGGAATTGTTGGCAGACAATTATTTTCATGCAGTCTTTGAATCGTCTAAGGGATTGATAAAGAGAATTCAAGACCTTGCGGGAGTTAAATATGATGGTCAAAACTTAATGGAAAATGTTTTTAAGGATGATAATCCGATTTTGATTATTAACAATTTTCAAAGTAAATCGGAAAAGGATGAACATAGGGGCTTCCGTAATTTACTAATCGGGATTGTTGCTATGTTTCGCAATCCTTCCTCACATACTCTAAAAGTAGAATGGAATATGTCAGAACAAGACGCTCTAGATATATTGGCTATAATGTCTTATTGTCATCGCAGACTTGATAAAGCGCAAAAAATAAGAATAGATAAGTAATACAACAAGAATATCAAAAAGCATCAAATGAAATATTTGTTAGTAGTGGCTCACCCCGACGACGAGGTTCTCGGGGCTGGTGCATCGATGTGGAAATGGTCGCATGAGGGCGACGAGGTGGATGTGGCGATCATGTGTACAGAGGCGAAGGCGCGTGCTTTCCGTCCTTCGGATGCAGAGCTGGAGGGGGACACGGATGCTGCAACGAATTATGTTGGCGTGGACAAGAAGTATGAGGCGACGTTTCCGAATATCGAGATGAATACTGTGCCGCATTTGAAGCTGGTGCAGTTCATAGAAAGTGCTATTCGGGAGAGTGAGCCGGATATTGTGATAACGCATCATCCTGCTGATACCAACAATGATCACTTGCAGACTTCCATGGCTTGCCAGGAGGCAATACGGTTGTTTCAGCGCCAGCCGACGGTGAAGCCTGTGAAGGAGTTTTGGTATATGGAGGTGCCTTCGTGCTCGGAGTGGGCAATCAACGACGCCATGAATCTGTTTCGTCCGAACTGCTACGTGGAGGTAGGTCAGGACGGTGTGGAGGCGAAATGCAAGGCGTTGTCGATGTATCGCGGGGTAATGCGTCCGTACCCTCATCCTCGCAGTGTGGAGTATATCACGGGCTTGGCAGCTATGCGTGGCAGTCAGTGGGGCTGCAAGTATGCTGAGGCTTTCCAAGTGGTGCTGCGCAGATATTAACGCAATATTGCTATTAGAGTTGTTGGGGCATTCTGCTTCCGCCTTCCTTTACGGGATGGGGAGGCGTGTGCCCTTTATTTGATTATATATGGTTATGGAAATAGATAAAGAGTTGATTGATGGGCTTTTTGATCAGGCTCAAGTGAATCCTCGCTTGCGCCAGAATTATGACTTGCGTACGTCTGAGGGGGATCATTCGCAGCGTATGCTCAATGCGCTGTTGCCAGGGACGGTTGTACCTATTCACCGTCATCCGCAGAGCACGGAGAACGTTTTCCTCTTGTGTGGGAAGCTGGTGGAGGTGGTCTATGACAATGAGGGTAACGAGACGGATCGCATCCTGCTTGACCCCACCGCTGGTAGCTACGGTTGTGTGGTGCCGCAAGGGGCGTGGCACACGGTAGAGGTCTTGGAACCTTCTGTCATCTTCGAGGCGAAGGATGGAAGGTTTGGTGAGGACAGTAGCGAGACGCTGGATGCCTTCAGGGCCAAGGAGGAGGAGAGTAAGAAACAGGCTTCGCCTACTACAGAGCCTTTCTCCAACAGCCTCGGCGATCTCAAAAAGAACATCGAGTATCTGATTGGCATGGAACGCCAGTCGGGAAGCATGGAGGTCATTACACCGCTCTACGTCTCGCGCATGCTGAATGTGCCGCTGGAGGATGTGGAGAAGGTGATGGGGGAGATGGGATTGTGATATTTCCATTGTAAGTATTCGGTGACAGCCGTATTGTGCGCCTAGAAAAAGTTTCGCACCTTTGCACCGTGAGTTTAAAATGTTCAAATTATGGTACAAGGCAAGAAAGCATTCAACAACAGCAAGCTAAAGTTCGCCGAGGTTGTGATCGGTGACAGTGGGGCGAAAGAGATGCGTGTTGCGGCGAATAGTCGCCCCTCCCGCAGTCCTTATCTAAAACTGGTCTATCCCAATGGCGTGCTTGAGGGAAAACCCACAGTTGTCCCAGACAGCGTTGCTCTTCTACCAAGCCCCCTATCTCGTGGAGGAGATGATCAAGGAGAAAGGGTTGACTGGCGAGGAAGAGACCAGATTCAGGCAAGAGCATGCGGGGCATATATGGGAAACCTTCCGGGCCTGAGCGGCGAATACGATTCTCGACGTGCCAAAGGACAGCCTAATCTTCAGGGCGCTGAATTACCTGCTTCGCAACTATGATGAGTTGACCCATTACCTGTCTATCCCCGAGATGCCGATAGACAACACGGATACTGAAAGGTTGATCCGTGACATGGTGATGGGCAAGAAGTCTTATTTGTTCTGCCGAGACTTGGATGCCTGCAGGCGGGCAGCGATGATGTACTCATTGTTTGGTGCCTGCAAGGTACTGGGTAAAAATCCGGAGCGTTGGCTCTCTTATGTGCTGAAAAACATAAAGACGACGCCCAAGGATAAACTTTATACTCTTCTTTCTGAGTTTTGGGAAGACGAGGGATGATAAACATGAATTAAAATTTTAGTCAAATCAAGGTGTACTCCCCATTGGCATGAGCTGGTGGAGGGCAAAACCTCCTATGCTTGTCTCAAAAAAGCAATGACAATGCCGCCGTGCAAAGTTACTGCTTTATTTGAGACCATGTAATACGGCGTTCACCGAATACTTACTTTGTGACGTGTTCCGTAGAATCAAAAAAATAGCAAAGGACAAGCTGACGGATCTCCTCGCTCATAAATGGCGTCCAGCTACAGTTGCCGTTTGGGAGTAAGTTGAACTGACCTTTTTCTTAAAAGATAATAAAAGATTGCTCACTTTCTGACTTAACGGTCCTAAAGTGACTGCTTACTGTCAAGAATCACCCATGGGTAAAGTGATACATACCACATTGCATCCTATATGAGCAACTGTAAACGATAATAGTTAGGCGGAAAATTTGCATATACAAAATAAAATGAGTAATTTTGTCACCAAATGATATTATGTCACCAATATAATGCAGTGATATGACCAATAAGGAATTTTGGCAATCAATATCAACCATTATCAACAATGGATTTGATAAAGATGGAATAATAAAACTCGAAGATTATGCAGAACAGTTTTTCAACAAGCAATTATTATTTAAACGCTACTCACCAAGCGAACAGCATGGCTGCGCAACGGGAGGTAGCTTCCATGTTGTTGCATCCATACTCGCGGGAGCAGAAACTCCAACAAATCAACTCACTGCGCCAGAAGGCAGCTTCAAAAGAGATTGTCAACGAGCAGAGGCGCAAGCAGCAGTTATAGAACAATGGGCTAAAACTATAGGCTGTTGGGTTGATGATGTTGACAAGGATTTTGAACAAACATTCGGTGAACAACTTGCCGAAGGTGGAGAAGCGCATGTGTATGACAATGGGAATACAATTATCAAACGAATAGGTCTTGATTATTACATTCTTCCAGTGTTGGCACTTGATCGGATAACCCTTCATAATACGTTGTTTCCAGAAACGCGACTAACTGTGTTAGGTTTTGGTAGAACTATTGATGGTGATTTTCAAATTATAGTGCAACAGCCGTTTATACATGGTACGGCACTTTCTGATGACGAGATACGTGATTATGTAGAGTCGCTTGGTTTTAAACTTATAAATCCTCGCAATTGGACTTATGCCACACCGAGTATTTACCTTAGTGACATGCATGATGAGAATCTTATCAAGTCGCCCCAAGGCAATATATTCGTTATTGATTGTGACATTCGCATAAATACGCCCAATCTCAAATGCGAAGGTGTACGTAAACTTTCAAATGAGATAGAGTTTATAGTATGATTTATGGAAGATCTGTATGGAGGATAAATATACTAATTACCTTACTTGCAACCACTGCGCCCCAACGGGACTGTTTTATTACAGTGCAGAGTAATTCCTTGGTTATGAGTGGTTTATGAACAATGCGTCCTGTATGGGTAGCTGTAAAAAGCATCTGTATTAATACTGTTTATCTTATACAATTATGGCTTACTTTTCAGAAAATGTATTGGCACGTTTGAAAGCTCTTTCATGTGAAGATGTTGCCCAGAAACTTAATATTTCAGTAAAGCGGCATCGGGCATTATGCTTTATGCATGAGGATCATCATCCAAGTCTTGCTTTTTTAGGTGCAAACAGAAATAGTTGGTATTGCTTTGTCTGTAATAAAGGTGGAAATGCAATTGATTTGGTAAAAGAATCTGAGGATTGTGGCTTTGTTGAGGCATGTTCGTGGTTATGCAAAGAATATAATATTGAAATAGACAGTAATATTCCAGTATATAAACCTCGAAAAAAGAAAATACAGCTGAAACAATTTCATAAAGATGAAGAGAAGCCTTTTGTAAAAGAAGTTGCGCTGTTTTTGATAGAAACTGGAGAGCTGACAGATACGGCTCGTCATTTCTTGTTTGACGAAAGAAAACTATCTCCAGAAGTTATTAATGATTTGAAAATCGTCTCAATAGATAATGGCTATGATATTGTTAATAAGCTAAAGGCAAAATTCGACGACCAAATTCTTAAAGACAGTGGACTTGTCTCCAATGTAAATGATAAGTTGTATTTTCGTTTTTTCACCCCATGCCTTCTGTTTCCATACTATAACCAAAAAAAAGAATTGATAGGTTTACAATCTCGCTATTTAGGAACAAATAAAGAAGCACCACGCTTTCAATTTGTATCTTCACAAAAAACACGCTTGTTCAATTTGCCTATATTAAACACCCTTAGAAAAAACGAGGAATTGTTTATAAGCGAGGGAATAACAGATTGTTTGGCATTGCTTAGTTCAGGGAAAAAAGCAGTCGCAATTCCAAGTGCGACTATTCTTCCGCAGCTTGATTTGTCGCTACTTTCTGACTATAAATTGCATATGGTCCCCGACAGTGATGAAGCTGGAGATAAGGCTTTTGTTAAACTGCAATGTTTCTTTATTAACAGGAATTCTTTCTTGACAGAAGAAAAACTTCCTGAAGGAATAAAAGACTACAGTGAGTATTACAAGATATATTTTGCGGACTAATCAAAATCATGAGCAATGAAGTATTCTGTAGATAGACTTTATAAAGATATTGTTGCGCAATATGTGAAAGAAAGAGATTCGGAAGATTTTATTCTTCGAGATGTACAACATTATTTGAAGGTATTTTGCTATATTATTTCAGTAGCGCGAGAAGTAGAAAGCGGAAAAGATTATGAGGAGAAAACAGTAATAGAGAATATGCTCAATAATGACAACTCGTTGTTTTCTTATACCTTTTTTGTTTCTTCACGTTCTCAGTTTGATTATTCATGGAGTTATTTGCGTAAGCAATGGGATGAATATGCTAAAAAACTGAATCGTGCTTGCAAGTTTATCATTGACATGATTGACAAGGTTAATGTATTGTATAGGCACCGCTCAGAATTTATCGCCAATGAATTTGTTTTTGCAGACATATTTGTTCTTTCATTTGCTGAGGCAACTTGTTTGCCACATATAGAAATCAAGTGGGAGAATATAAATTATCTCTTTAATGTAGACAAAAGTTATCATATATCTGCTAAGATTGGTGATGCAATTCAGATGACAATAAAGATTTGTTTGGATAAACCAGATAATACGGATTCTTTTCTAAGCCATTTGACTAATTGGAATAGAAATAACAACGTGCAAGCAGATGAAAACAATAAATAATGGCAATATGAGTTTGAAGGAACAAATACTCTCAAGGAGCAATATATTTAGTGCCATATATTGTATGGAATCGTATGTGTTTGAGAAAGGATTGCTCAACACGAATGAAAACGTATGCAGTTTGGAAGGCAGAATCATTGCCAACAATGATTTGGAGCTATACTATGCTTTGGGCGATAAATTCAATCACAAATTGATACAAGATGTCATCTGTCTGTGTAATAAAAGGCTTACAGAGATATTATCATCCAAAGATGAATTGTTTGAAGTATCTGTATATTTTAAGTTGAAGAGTTATGACAAAGACAATGGATTGAAATTCCGTCCTATGCATACAGCCCGTTTGATTGACATGATTAGCATGGTAAGCATATTGATTTGCCTGATGTATGACGACAAGGAAAAGCGCAATCTTTCGGATCTTTCAAAACTTATACCTCATAATTTCTATGGCAACTTGCCAAGTACTGACGTTCAATACCTGTTCAAGCGTTGGCAGACACAATATAAGGAGTACACTCAGAATGTGATAGACCATTGCCGGACCTATCAGAAGAATCATCGTTTCTTGACTGAGGTAAGCCTCGACATAAAGAACTTCTTTCCATCTGTGTCGCCACAATTCCTGTATTCGTATATTGTAGGCAAACTTGACTCTACTTTTAAAAAGGAAGATGAAGAAACTTTAAAGATGGCAGTTGCAAAGTTGCTATACTTTAAGGTTAGCAAAAACAATATAGAGCCATGGTTGACAGAATACTATAACAAAGAAAGCGTCAATCAAGTAAAGGAAGGGGAATATATGAATTGTGGAATACCGCAAGGTCTGCCACAGTCATACTTCTTTGGTAACCTCTGCATGATAGAGGTGCAGAAACGTTTGATGAAAGACGATTTCTTCAAAGGCGATGCTTATTTCTATGTTGACGATTCTGTCATCTACATCCAGTCCTCACTTGAAAGTGATTCTTTTAAGAGTAAGATAAGTGCTTTGAATAATGAAATGGAAAAATTCTGTAAGGAAAAATGTACTGCTCCGAAAGAATTGTCAGACTTTTTGACACAAAAATACATTGATTTCCAATCACAGATAGAATATACAATACGTTTTCATGAAGAAGGGAAAAGCTCTTTTTGCCATATAGACAATGCAGACAATCATTTAGGAGGTTTTGAGAATCTTGCAAGAGAGACTTCTATGGCTTCCAATTTGTTTTGGAATTTGGATGAGATTGACGAGACTATATCCTACAAAAAATGCAAGGCAATTAGCGAGGTTGTTGATAAAGAGATAAGAAAACTCAAAGAAATGCAAGATGGCACAGATGAGATAAAGGAGAAGGACGCTTCTCGATTGAAGATGTTGAAACGATTCAAGAAATTCTATCTTTATCGTGTCAGAATGTTAAATATGAAAGCAGAGGAGACTTCCACAGAAACATTACTCCGTGATTTTGATAAAAGATTCTCTGTTAAATCAAAAACTGGTATTGATTTGGTCTCTTTTTTCGAAACAAATGAAGAAGAAATCTTTCAATCTGAATATCGGTTATTGATAGAAAACTTTTCTCTGGCAATAGCAAAAGAATTAGCTGGTAATGTAAAGTGTATAGAAGAGAGAATTTTTAAAAATGCAAAAAAGATAGAAATCAGAGAAGGTCAGAATTTCTATACTATCAGAAGGACGTAATGAACTCCATTATAATGAAAAGTTGTTCAACCGACCCATATCTTTCTTTGAAACGTTGGGTTAAGGAGGAGTATAAAGGTATAGAAGGACTTCATCAAATAAGACAATTCAATGATTTCTCTCATTTTCTTGTATATGAATTTGATAAGGTTCTAAAGAAAGGGTTATGGGATGATAACTATATGATATTCATACTCAATAACTCATCCGAATATCAGCGTCGCATTCTGAATGCCTATTATTCTGAGTCTATTCACGTTTTATGTTCCGATGCCTGTTCTTTTATAAAATCGAACTCTAAGAAGTTGCACTATACAGAATTGCGAATTCTAATACGCTTGCGAAACAGGCAGTTCAACTTGAATAATTTTCGGATATTTGTCAAGAGTCTTAATGGTAGGGATGTGTCTAATCAAATGGGTATAGACATGGCTCTGTTGAGTGTGATCGACACGTTCGTTAGCACTGTTCGTGATCCTGAATGGGTTGATGGTTTGGTGCAGACTCACCGTATTACTAAAGGATTGTGGTATAATGGTTCAAAATTCTTGAACTCATATACCTTACATAATGAAGAACATGCGGTGACTCTTATCAACCAATCTGTACATATAGTTAAGACAATAGACTATTTTGTGCTTAAGCCTATAGACTATTACATTCTCTTTTTATCATGCTATCTGCATGACATTAGTATGGTGATACATCCTGATATGTATATGGTCAGTCCTTCAAATTCAGAAATAATGGCATTGATATCTGAGCAAATGCTGAAGATGCAGGATGAGGTGGAGAAGTTCAAGAAGGTAGATGAAAAGGATTATAAGAATGCCCGTTTAAAAGATTCTTGGAAATTTTTGATAAGCATCTTTGATGCAGTATATGGCTATTTTGAAAACAGGGTAAGGAGTATGCATCCGTCAGACAGCGCTGACTTTGTTTTGGCAAAATCTGATACCTTACTAAAATATCTGGAACCAACGTTGTTGTCGTTTGTTGCTAAAGTATCTGCAAGTCATGGTTGGGATGTAATTGACGTATATGGTCTGAAATCAAGGGCAAAGAACGATATTGTCAGTTTGAAGTATCTTATGATATTGATTCGTCTTGCAGATTTGTTTGATGTGGCAAACGATCGTGTCAACTATCATTTGTTGAGACAGAACTTAAACAATTTGTCGTTAACCTCACAGTTCCACTGGATTTCGCATCTCGTGACAGATAAACTTGTTTTTGACGCAGATTATGAAACCTCGGATGATAACAATAGTAGACTTGACAGTTGTCCTATTACAGAAACTTTAATAGTTAAGTTGTATCTCAATGTTAAGTATCTCACGTCGAGAGAGAAGCAGAAATCGTGCGAAGGATGTCTTTGTTCGTTAAAAGACGACCACATTGATATTGACATTGTTAACAAAAGAAACGTTTCTTGCAAGAGAGAACGTTGTACTTTGTTATGTCGTTGGATGATGCTAAAGCATGAGTGGATGGTAAATGAACTCATTGCTTTGAAAGAGTATCTATATTCTGTTAATAACTCACTTATCCGTACAAAAATTAAGTTTCAACTTTACTTCTCAAATGAGATGGATTTGGATGCTGATTTGTTTGACTGTGTGGTGGAGTATCTTGATAAATAAGGCGTTTTCCCAAATTTTTATAATTGATTCATTCAACCCAAATCGGTCATTAGGATTTCTCTATGTCGTACGGCAAAGAGAAATCCTTTAATGTACGCTCGGCATGAGCATTGTCTAACGGGTGCAAGTCCCGAGTAAGCCCTAATAGCGGGAATTACATAGCCAAAGGCAAGGGTGTTCATCGCAAGATGAAATCTGAAGGAAGTCAGCGGCAAACATCTGACCTAACGAACAGAAACTTCATATAAGCTGACGGATGATCCGAGTGGACCGACAGTACAAGCTGACTGTTATGAGGGCCTCTTTTGGAAGAGCCATGCCACGGCAGAGCTGGTTGCCAAGATGGAAAACGCGAAGTACGTTCTTCATCAGCCGTTCAACCGTCAGATAAAGAAGATGGCGCAGGATGGCTTCCCGATGGCTGCGGCCACGATGGATGACTGGCACCAGGCTGCCTGTGGAATGATAGAACCCTTGTATGGTGGGACATTATCTGATTCTGTATCGCTCGGTGACAACAGGAATCCCCGTCTTCCTCGTTAACACCCACAACAAGTGTGGGCGTGGCAAGGCCGACATTATGGACAACCTGAAGGATTGGACCGGCTTACTCTATTTCTCCATATTATTACTATCATCATAGCTTTTTTGAGGTTGCATTCTTGCAAAGTTCAAGAAATAAGTTTATCTTTGTATTTTAAAGTTTATCTGCTAAATAATTAAGGTTATGATTCACGAAACAATACATATAAAGAACTTAGGGCCTCTTGAAGATACTGGCGTTATCGATATAAAACCGCTAACGGTGTTTGTCGGAAATTCAGCAAGTGGCAAGAGTACACTTATGAAGGCTCTTGTGTTAATGCGCTACATATTCAAACGCCTTTCTATCAGAGCTTATTTCCATAACTCGCATATAGAAGAGAATGTTATAAACTTTAGATTCAGGGATTTGCTGCGTGATAATATGAGTGTACTGGTTACTGCAGATACATACATTCATTATGTTGTTACTATAAACGGGAATTCGTATTCTGTAAGTTATTCAGGTGGCAAGCTGTCTTACAATGCTATAATACCCAACGAGGACTTATGCTTCTTCAAAGAAGTGTGGGTAGCAGAATCAAGAAGTGCAATTGCTCCACTATCAAGTCAAGGCACATTGGCTAAAAACGCTTATTTGGGATTCTTCTTTAATGAAACATTTACCGAATTTGACAATGCAACTGACGCAATAAAGCATTTTGATCTTAACTATATCGGTTTGGATATGAATGTTGAACGCGGAGGCAACAACCAAAAGAAGTTTATACTTAAGCCTAAGGGTAGCAATTACTCTTCGTTTGAACTTCGCCATGCGTCTTCAGGTATACAGACAACTGCGCCTTTAATAGCCATGATGAACTATTATGCCCAGGCTTTTGACTTTAAGTTGGCTCAAAAACGTAGTATCATTGACTTGTTGTTTGAAAAGAACCTTACCACTCAGTATCGCCCAGAAATGGAACTTACAGATATGCCAAAATATGTACACATACATATAGAGGAACCGGAATTGAGTCTTGACCCAACATCTCAGATTCAGATGTTGAACGAAATAATACGATTGGCGTTTTATTCAAAGGTCGACAGCCGTGAAATAGGATTGGTACTTGCTACACATAGTCCATATATAATTAATTCTCTGAATCTGTTGATGAAGGCTCACGACTGCAAGACGGATATTGACGGTGCACATGTAGGCTATGATGACCTTTCGGTATACCAGATTCTGTCGGGAGGAGTAGCTGACTTGAAAGTTAAAAACATTCACTACGTCAACACGGATAGACTCTCAGAGGATATCAATAACATATATGATAAATACCAAGAATTAAAGCAGTTGCAAAATGAAGAGTCTCTTGGAAAATGACCTTCCTGCGTTTTATGGCGTAGGAAGAAGATGTATATGTGATGAAAACACAACAAATTTGAGTGAATTTGACCTTACAGAGGACAATACACAATTTGTTGTTGGTTACAAAGAGGGTTACGCGTCTTTTTGTGGGAATCCATTTAACTTGAGTGTAGTCAATTATGATACATATATTGGCAGATATACAGGTACCAAAATCTCTGATGGTAAGCGCAGGTGTGACTTTATCTTGACAGATACTGACACTTATAATATTATTCTATTGTGCGAGGTGACAAGCTCTATAGGCGGAATAGAAAATCTATCTCGTCCTATTGAAAAGACCCAAAAAGATGGAACAAGAACTGTTGTTTTTCCAAAAGGAAAATATCAAAAGGTTGAGCTTCAACTCTATCAGAGCTTGGAAACCTTAACTGAGGTGCCATCAATATCGTCGTATATAAACAACAAGAAAAGAAAGGTGTGTTTAATGTCATACCTCATAAAGCGAACAGGGGACAATGCTGTTAATGCTTTCAATAGAAATCGTCTGATGGAAGCGGAGGAGGCTGGCGAAAATGGAGCACAGATAAGTTGTCCACAAATAGAACAGTTTGGCTTTGACTATTATAGAATAAGTCATGATTATTCTTTCAGAATAAGTAATAGTAAATAAACTTTTATCCCCATCCGAGTGGCGGCATTAGCGCAGAGCGATACTGCGGTGGGGAACTCTATTTTTTACGATATGCTGTATGGGCAGATATTTCAGTCTTCATTTACCAGTTTCGAGGATTTTCTGTATGGGGATGCTAAGAGAGACACGTTTGTGTTTGGGTACGACTGTTTGGTGGAGAAGTATTTAGAATATGAGCAAAAAGAAAAGATATAGCATAATTTTCTACCTGTCAGAAAATACATGGAGCATGAGTGGTATTCCCTGCCCTGATTGCGTGGATGAAAGTAATTATCAGGCATGGAGCAGATACCTGTCAAAGCAGATAGATAAGCTGCTGTGTGCAGAGACCATGCAGACAGCAGAGTTTCTAGAAGAGCTGGAGGAGGTTCGTAGAGACAAAGAAGAACGTATTGCCCATCAGAAAAGACTGGATGAAGCTGCCGAGGTGCGCAGGCGTAGAAGCTGCATGGCGCGTCCGAAGATAGATTATATCCCGAAGGGGTTGACGGTGGATTTGGAGGAGGCTTACGCCGAGTACTTCAAGCAGGAGGTGGAGTTTCGGCCTGAGAACAAGGAGGATTTCTTGTATCTGCTGCGGCTGCTGGAGCGCTGGGAGAAGAAGTCGATACCGGCTGTGTTGGCGAAAGGGAGGCCTGACGCTGCGTATGCCATTGCGATGGGGCTGTGTGAACATCTGTGGTTGCTGATCAAGCGGGAGGATATTGAGGAGTATTTGGGGGCATATAAGCAGCGGATCGGCAAACTGGTCTATGCGGGCTTTGCGGCCTTGGTGGAGAGCGTCAGGGCATGGAACAACGAGGAGAAACGGAAGGTGGTGGTTGCTTATATCGGTAGGGGCATGGAGCGGTTTGACGGGTATGGGCGGATGAGGGACAGGCTCTCTGCGTTGATACCTATGGAGCCGCTGAAGGGTGATCCTGTGGCGGTGGTGCGGGAAATGAGCGTCGCGGAGGAGCGAGCTGCGCGTGAGGCTGAGCAGAGGCGCTTGGCGGTGGAGCGACAGAGGCGGGAGGCTGAGAAGGAGGCTCGGTCGCTGATACCATTGAACAGGGAGTATGAGGAGAAGGTCTTCAACAGTAGGAATGTGGATTGGGACTGTCATGTTATCTGGCAGCTGATGTTGAAGGAGAATAGGAAAATAGAGAGGTTGCTTGCCGCTGGGGAATACCAAACGGGTGCGCTGCGGTTTCTGCAGTTGACGAAGTCGATGTGCAGGCACTTTGTGATGGATAGGCACTGGGAGTATTTTGACGACATGTATAGTCCGGAGTATGCCATTGAGGACTTGATAGAGACGTTTGGGAAACTGGTGAAGGAGGGGCGGTTGTCGGAAGAAGTGAATCGGTATATCCATGAGGCGTGGAAGGAGATAGAGGAAACGGAGTGTTGCGCGGACTATGGTGTGCCGAGAGAATCGCTGCCGTTTTGAGGATATGAGCCTGTTCTGCAGAGAAGCGGGTCTTGCCATCTGGTACCGTTTGTGGTGCGTGATGGCAAGACCCGCTTTGGGTTTTCGACAGAGCAGCTGGTGCTTCTCTGGCATGGGGTGGGCGATAGGGCTGGCGGCACTTTATAGCAATGGAGTCATATATATTGGCAGTAGCAACACATTCTCGTCTTTATGAAAATCCTTCGTATAAAGTAGATATGGCTGACTTATTCTATCTGAATATTTAAGACAGAAAGCATCTAACGAAGCATGAGTCTTATATCCAGACGATTTTACTTCAATAGGGCAAAGTTTGTTGCCTCTTGACAAGAGAAAGTCAACTTCATAAGAATGGGTATCATCTTTAGGAAAAGTATAGTAAAACAGTTTGTTGCCTGAAGCACGAAGCATTTGCGCAATCAAATTTTCATATACATATCCCAGGTTGGCAGACAATTTATCATTTAGCAGTTTCTGGTATATGATATTTTCCGTAAAATCCTTATCCCAAAATGCTAATGTCACAAACAAACCTGTATCACTTATATATAACTTGTATTTTCCATAATCAGCTGTCAAAGACATGCCAACATTGGGATCATCCGCATGGTAAGCCACGTTTACAGTCTTACTGTCTTCCAAGCAAAGAATCATCTCGTCGATTTTGGCAGCTCCCATTTTCCCAACTACAGGTGTAGGTTGGTAGCGCAACTGATTACGACTCAACTGTGACGGTATAGCCATAAACAACTTTGAAATTCTCCCAGTAGGGTCTATCTTCCTGAAATCGTCTGCATATAGTTGTATAATCTGTCGCTTCACCATATCAACATGTTGTAAATTGTTTGTGTCTAAATAGGCATTGATTGCCTGTGGCATTCCTCCAATCAACATATACAACCTCAATTCGCGCATCTTTTGACGATTTAAGCTATCGCCTAATGACATCTTTCTTTCAAAGAACTTTCGCATCAGAGGCATAGTTGTATCATCATTCATTGCCCATCTGAATTCTTCATAATCCAATGGGAACATTTCAAGTCGATATTCTTCACTGGGTATGCTGATATCCTTGGTGTTCTTACGGATACTAATAAGGGATCCTGTTTCAATATAATCATATCTACCATCTTTGATTAGATATTTGATTGCCTGGCGAGCCTTTGGGCATTGCTGCACTTCATCAAAGATAATCACAGATTCTCTTTCATACAAAGTGGTCTTATAAATATTCTGCAAGTACAGAAAAATATAATCCATGTCCATCAAATCATCGAACAGTCCCTTTACTCCTTTCGAGGCTTCATTAAAGTCTATCAAAATGTATGAACGATATTCTTTTTTAGCGAATTCTTCCACAATAGTAGACTTTCCTATACGTCTCGCTCCCTCTATAAGCAATGCTGTTTTGCCTTTAGAGGTCTCTTTCCATTCCTTTAGTTTGGAATAGATTTTACGCTTGAATAATACTTCTGCCATAATTCCCTTTTTGCCCGCAAAATTACATGAAAAAAGCCTAATACCAAAATTTATTTTGCCCAAATACTGCCTAATACCAAAATCTTTGGTGGCAAAATACGGTCTGATACCAAAATTTGGCGGCTGGAATGATAGCGTTTGCTATGGGCAGATGGTTTGTGCAAAGTCGGTGATATCGCCATGAATGCTTGCTTTTTCAAGTGCTGCCATGTATGACTGTCTTTCTTCAACTGTGATAATCCTCCACGGGTGACCACTTGTGACGAGCATCGCGTTCATGATAAATCTGGCTGTGCGACCGTTTCCGTCCATGTAAGGATGGATATACACGAAGAAAAAATGGCCTAATACGGCTCTGACGATCGCGTCTTCCTCTGATTCCATGAGTTCGGCGAGCGCAGACATGGCGTCTCTGAGGGCTTCTGGTGGAAGAGGCGTGTGCTTGGAACCTCGAATATGCACTTGATGGGATCGATAGCCTACAAGGTCTGAGGGTTTGATAATGCCGGCAGTAATGCAAGGCTGGAACATTTCAAAGTGCCATTTGTCAAAGTCTCTGCTGACGATATTGCCGGCATTGGCTCCTTGAAGGATTGCCTTGACACTCTCTTTGACCTGTTGGAATGCCTGGTAATAGCCTCGTGCTGCTAAAGCGTTCTTGCGATCTGCATCAATCTTGTCGTCTTCCGGATTCCACTCGCCAGAGCGAACGCGTTCGATAAGTCCTTCTGTAACCCGATAGCCTTCAATGGATAACGAATGGTAACTGTCGCGTATATAGTTGTCATCCATGTTGCTTAGTATTGCCTCTGTGGTTTGGCTTTGTGTGGGGGCAATGAGTGGAAGGTCGAGTATTTGCTTTCTCATCTTCTGCCACATCAGCCTGATCCTGATGGCATGGGGTGAAGTGTTCCTACTTGTTCCTGATAGGCTGGGCGTCGTGTCTTCAAATGGATCCTCTGGGCGTAACTCGTGGCCAAGTCTCGTCATGAATTGTAGAATAGTTTCTGCAACGTCAGTTCGCCCGATGTTTCTGAAAGCACCAACAAGTCTTGAGGCTCTGGAAGAGTTTCCTTCGTCGGCCACCACTTTGAGGATTTCATCAGCTCCGCCAACCAGAGACAAACAGGTCCGGGCATTGACTGAGTTTCTGCTGAAATATGTTGGTGTACAGAAAACCAAAGCTTCTGCCAAAGGGTAGAGCCTTAATCCATATCTTTGCTCAACTACAATATGTGCTGGCATTGTTGCTGTGATGTCCAGCATCGAGTCACCATGCTTCAAACTTACAATATTGTTGCTTGCCTTTGATGAACGGATTATCAATTGAGTAGGGGCTACTGTCTCTCCGGCATAGAAATCAAGTGATTCTTCTGGAGTAAGACACCAGTTGTCTCCGAAACGGTTGTTGGAATATGCTACTATGAATTTCCAATAGGAAGCATACCACACGGTTGTGTCTCCTTCCATCCCTGGCATGGTAGGCATATACCATCCTTTGATTACTTGTTCTAAGTAACCATTATCTATAAGACGCTTTGTATGTGTCTCGCCCAAGGTCTTCATGCCCTGAATGATGTCACTGTTGTTCTCGTCCTGATATTTCTTGAGTACGCTCAGTGAATTTGCTAACTTTTCTTGAATACTTGCCATTCTTTCAACTTTAATCTGCCCATTAGTATGTACATGATGGGTGTCTATTAGTAAATACCTAGTGCAGGGTTATTAGTAAATACCCAGTGCGGTGTTATTAGTATTTACACGGTGCAAAGTTATTAGTTTTTATCTGGATTTGCAAGGTTTTGGGGCAATAAAAAAGAATCACATTCTTTTTGTATTGTCTTCGATTTGCACTATCTTTGTATAAGATAGGCTGCATCTCGGCATAACGAACAAGCAAGCTTGATGTTCTGCTCTCGATTTGCACTATCTTTAGATAAGATAGGCTGCATCTCAACAATAAAAAAGAATCACATTCTTTTTGTATTGTCTTCGATTTGCACTATCTTTGCAAACAAAAAGGGTTTGTGTATGAAGTATCCCATCGGCATACAGGATTTTAAGAGTATTGTTGACGGCGGTTTTGTCTATGTGGACAAGACGGCCTTGCTGCACAAGATGGTGACGGAGGGAAAGATTTACTTTCTGAGCCGTCCTCGTCGGTTTGGCAAGAGCTTGCTCGTCTCTACGCTGAAGTATTATTTCGGTGGGGAGCGGGAGTTGTTTCGAGGTCTGGCCATCGAGGATTTGGAGCAGGAGTGGGAACAATATCCTGTTTTTCATATTGACTTCAATGGCAGCGACTTCACCCAGGGCAGCACGTTGCAGAACAAACTGGATGTGTGTGTTGAGGACTGGGAGAGGCAGTACGGAATGACGGGGGACGATCGTCTCAGCGTGGGGGAGCGTTTTGCCAGGTTGTTGGCTTTTGTTCGTGAGCGTACAGGAAAGCAGTGTGTGGTGCTCATCGATGAGTATGACAAACCGTTGCTGGATGTGCTCGACACGGACTATCGGACGACGGATGGCAATGGCAACAACCTGCGGATTGAGGAACTCAATCGTAATATTCTCAAGGGTTTCTACTCTGCCTTCAAGGCTGCAGACCAAGACTTGCGCTTCGTGCTGCTCACGGGTGTGACGAAGTTTTCGCAGGTGAGTGTGTTCAGTGGTTTCAACCAGCCGGAGGATATCAGTATGAGTGCGGCCTACGAGGCGGTCTGCGGTATCACGGAGGCGGAACTGGAGGGGACATTTCATGACGAGATGGATGCTATGGCGGACGAGATGGGGGTGAGTCCCGTGGAGGTGCGCTTGTTGCTGAAGCGGCATTATGACGGTTATCATTTCAGTAAGCGGAAGACGGATATCTTCAATCCCTTTAGCCTGCTCAATGCGCTTAGCGTTAGGGATATCCAGGACTACTGGTTTCGCACGGGTACGCCCAGTTACCTGGTCCGCCTGCTCAGCCATACGGGCGAGAACCTCAACGAACTGACGGGGAAGTATTACGACACGTCGGACTTTATCGACTACAGGGCGGACGTGGAGCGCCCGTTGCCCATGATCTATCAGAGCGGTTATCTGACCATCAAGGACTATGACCGCTTCTCCAACTCCTACCTGCTCGACCTGCCCAACAACGAGGTGAAAAAGGGATTCCTCACGCTGATTGCCTCCAACTATCTCGGTACGAAGGAATCGGCGAACACCTTGGCGATACAACTGACGCGTGCTCTCTTGCGCGATGACCTCGACACATGGCGCAAGAGCCTGACGGCCTTCTTTGCCAGTATCCCTTACTCGATGCGTCGGAAGGATATGGAGACGGAGAAGGAACGCTATTTCCACTATACTTTCTACCTTATCTTCCGCATCCTCAGTACTTACCTCGTGCTTACGGAGAAGCAGCAGAGCGAGGGCCGGGCCGACTGCATCGTTGAGACGCCCACGGGGGTGTATATCTTTGAGTTTAAGCTCGACGGCACGGCGGATGACGCCTTGCGCCAGATAGAGGAGAAGGGGTATGCGCGCCCCTATGAGGCCGACTCCCGTCCCGTCCATCGCGTGGGCGTCAGTTTCTCGTCGCGTACGGGAACGATTGACGACTGGAAGGAGGCGTAGACAGCGCATGGAAATCAAATCAGCGAATAGTCACATTAATACTGTTAGAACATCATGAGCACCATGAAAAAGGTATATATAGAGAAGAAAGAAGAACAATCTCCAGCGGAAGCCTCAAGCCCTGAAAAGGGCGGGGCCAAAAGGCGAGGAAAGGCGACAGCCCAAGGCGTCAAGAAGACGAAGGGCCGGCGCAAGCGGGCCAAGGTGGTGATGCCGAAAATAAACAATATGCAGAAGCCTGCGGGCATGAAGCTCGAGGAGTGGCAGGTGGCCTTACGAAAGCTACAGGCCGAGAAGGAGACCTTTGCCATACGGATGGTGGACGAACAGTATGCTCCAGGAGAGTTTCGGGTGGCCAATGCGGCTACGAGAAACGAATACAAGGTAGTATATCGGGGGAAGGATAGCCTGTGGAACTACTGCTCCTGCTACGACTTCAAGACTTCGCAGCTCGGTACTTGTAAGCACATGGAGGCCGTGAAACTCTGGGTGAGGAAGAAGCGCAAGAAGGTGCAGGTGGCAGAGCCCGACTATAGTTCGGTCTATATCGACTATAAAGGGCCGCGCAGGGTGAAGATACGCATCGGCGACCATGGCCGGGAGATGCTGGAGCGATTGGCGAAAGACTATTTTGACGAGTCGGGTGTGCTTCGCGAGGATGCCTATGCCCGCTTTGACGTGTTCATCCAGGCTGCCAAAGCCATTGCTCCCGACTTTCGCTGCTATGACGACGCCCTCGATTATGTCCTGGAGCGGCGTGACCGGATCAAGCGTTGCCGGTTGTTGGAGGAAAAATACACGGACGAATATCTCGACCAAATGCTCACCGTACCGCTCTATCCCTACCAAAAGGAGGGGACGCGCTTCGCCGTGCGTGCCGGCAAGGCCATCATTGCCGACGAGATGGGACTGGGCAAGACGTTGCAGGCCATCGCCTCGGCAGAGGTCTATCTGCGTGAGGGCATGGCTGAGCAGGTGCTGGTGGTCTGTCCCACGTCGCTGAAATACCAGTGGAAGCGGGAGATAGAACGATTCACGGGCGGTGACAGGGTAGAGAGTAGTGGGAAAGGCGTGGAGGACGGCTTGACCATTCCGAAGGTGGTGGTCGTAGAGGGCACTCCTGCTAAGCGCGACAAACTGTATAAGGCGCCCGCACCCTACAAGATTGTCTCTTACCACACGATGAGCAACGACGTCAGACATCTGGGCAAGTTGGATACCGACGTGTTGATCATGGACGAGATACAGCGGCTGAAGAATTGGGACACGCTGATCTCCCGTGCCGCCCGCAAGATAGCGTCGCGCTATGCGGTCTTGCTGTCTGGCACGCCGATGGAGAACAAGTTGGAGGAGCTCTATGCCAACATGGAACTGGTGGACCAGTTTTGTCTCGGACCTTACTACCAGTTTCGCGACCAGCACATCCTGCTCCATCCCGAGACGGGTGGTATCATGGGCTATAAGGATCTCAACGCCATTGGCGAGGCCGTCAGCAACCGACTGTTGCGGAGGACGAAGAAAGGCGTGCGCCTGCAGTTGCCCAAGCGGAGCGACCAGTTTGTGCTGGTCCCGATGACTCAACGCCAGGACGATCTCCACTCGGAGTTTAAGTGGGACTTGTTGGTGATCCTGAACAAGTATCGCAAATACCACTACATGACGGAGCAGGACAGGCTGCGCGTGCTCAAGTTGCTGAGTCAGATGCGGATGGTGGCCGACAGCACCTTTATCTTGGAACAAAATCTCACGACGCGTAGTGATGTCAAGATAGCGGAGGTGATGAACCTGCTGGACAATGTCTTGGAGAGTGGGGACGAGAAGGTGGTCGTCTTCAGCGAATGGGAGCGCATGACCCGTCTGGTGGCGATGGAACTGGACAAGCGGGGCATACGCTATGAGTATCTCAATGGGCGAGTGCCGTCGAAGAGGCGCGGGGAACTGGTAGATGATTTCACAACACTTCCCGAGAGTCGGGTGTTTCTTTCCACTGATGCAGGATCTACGGGTCTCAACCTCCAGGTGGCAAGCACACTCATCAACATGGATTTGCCATGGAATCCTGCTGTCCTTGAACAGCGTGTTGCCCGTATCTTCCGTCTTGGACAGGAGAAGCCCGTGCAGATCATCAACCTTGTCTCGAAAGCTTCTATCGAGGAGGGCATGATCAACAAACTGCGGTTTAAGAAGTCGATGTTTGAGGGAGTCTTGGACGGCGGTGCAGACACCGTGTTTGTCGATGAGAGCAAGTTTAAGAAACTCATGGACGACCTCGCAGTTGTCATGGAGGCAACGCCAGACGCTTCCGAGGTGGAGTATGTGGACGAAGAGGTGGAGCAAGAGCAGAAGGGGAAGACGTCTGTGGAGGCCTCTTTGGACGAAGCGCTCGCTGACGCATCGGAGGCAGACGATGAGTCTTCTGTAGATCAGGAATCGTCTGTGGACTATGGGCCTTCAGCAGAGTATGAGTCTTCAGCAGATTATGAATCTTTAGCAACCCACCAGTCTTCCGAGGGGCAGCTTCCTTCAGCAGACCATGGGGCTATTGCAGACCAGGAGCCTCCTGCGAATCACGATCCTTCTCAAGGACAGACGCCAACGAAGGCACAGGACGGCGCGCAGGAGCGGCCTTCCAGCCACCATGCTTCGCCCCATCCCCAGCAATTGGTCAGTCAGGGTGTCTCCTTCTTTAGTGGACTGGCCGAAACACTCAAGTCGGCTGAGGCTACTCAGCAGTTGGTCGATAGCATCGTGGAGACCGACAAGGAGACGGGTGAGGCCCACTTGAAGATACCCGTCGGTAGCAAGGATACCGTCATGCAGATGCTCACGCTGTTTGGCAAACTGATGAACAAGTAGCGATTGCGATGTAACGAAATCGGGACGCTCCGCATAGGCTGTTTCTTCGGGATGCTTTCGGGAAGTCTTCGGGATGATGTCAGAATGATTTTGGGATATTGCCCTTGAAATAATCATCGGCCATTGGAAATGAGAAATGATTTCCAATGGCCGATCGTTTTTTATCTGGACCCTCAGCCGTCCGACGGGGCGGGTGCTGAGGGCAGCAGGAGGCTACAGGGAGTAGAACTCCGTGAAGGCGCGGACGCAGTACTCATGGTCGGCTACGCTGCCCGTCTCGCGGCAACTGTGCATGCCGAGGATGGCATTGCCCATATCGACACCACGCAGGGGGACTGTGGAGGCCAGGATGTTGCCCAGGGTGCTACCGCCCGCCACATCGCTATGGTTGACGAAGCGCTGGCAGGGCACACCCGCCTTGCGGCAGATCTCGGCGAAGATGGCAGCAGAGACGGCGTCGCTGGCATACTTCTGGGAGGCGTTGAACTTGATGGCGGGACCTCCACCGAGCATGGGGTGGTTGGTCGGGTCGTACTTCTCGGCGTAGTTGGGATGGAAGGCGTGGGCATTGTCGGCGGAGATCATGAAGGCGCGCTCCACCGCCTGCCAGTAGGCTTCCTCCGTGCCACTCTGCTGACGGGCAATACGCATCAGCATCGAAGCCAGGAACGGGCTGCCAGCACCCTGCTTGGTCTGCGATCCCGTCTCCTCGTTGTCGAAGATGGCGAGTACCTGGGTGGTGTCGCTCTCGGGAGCTGCAATCAGGGCCTCGAGTCCGGCAAAGCACATCGACAGGTCGTCGAGGCGGCCCGAGGAGATAAACTCGTCGTGGACGCCGAAGGTGCAGGCGGGCTGCGTGTCGGCCAGGTAGAGGTCGAAGTCGAGGATGTCCTCGTGGCTGACGGGGCGCTGCTTGCTGAGTTCCTCGACAATGACGTTCATCAGCAGGTTGCCCTGCTCTAGTTCGTCGTTGATCAGTCCCAGGAGGGGAAGCATATCCTTCTGCTTGCTCAGTTTCACGCCGTCGTTGACCTGGCGGTTGAAGTGGATGGCGAGATTGCTGATCTGGAGCAGCGGACGACGGACGTGCATCAGCATCGTCTCGGGCGACATGGCATCCTTGCCGCGCACGATGACGCGGCCAGCGAGCGTCAGCGGACGGTCGAACCACGTAGAGAGGATCGGGCCACCATAGACCTCGGTGTTCAGACGCACCAGTCCGCCCTCACCCGTCATCTCGGCATGGGGCTTCACGCGGAACGTGGGGGAGTCGCTATGGGCGCAAATCATGTGGAATCCCGTCTCGGCCAGCGGTTTGAGACCCAGACGGAAGGCATAGACTGAAGAGTCGTTCTTCGTCACATAGACCTTGTCGCCAGCCTTCAGTTCGCCGAGGGGCTGCTGAGGGTCAAGGCGGCGGTAACCGTTCTGCTCGAGTTCACAGGCTATGTTGCGCGCGGCGAGGAAATTGACGGGCGACGCATCCAGAAATTTCAATAAGCGATTGATCATAAATCGGTTGTTTAAGATGAGTAAATATTTCGGCCACAAACTTACACAAAATTTCTGAGATACCCATCATCAGACGGCAAAAAATCATACTTCCCCCGTGGCTTTTCTCCATTTACTGTGGTTTGTGGATGGGCATCGGGGCAAAAAGCCATCCATTTGCAGCGTGAACCCTCCTTTTCTTTGGTCGTGTCGGCTTTTTTGGCTAAATTTGCACCTACACAATCACCAATGGAAATAAGGAACAAGCAGATCATGATAAGAGAGAATACTCCCGATGCGGCTTTCCAGTTGCTGCCCGAGTGGGCAGAGCAGGAGGCCGTCGTGCTGGTGTGGCCCGACGAGCAGACCGACTGGGCCTATATCCTCGACGAGATACGCCAGACCTATGTCGAGCTTATTGAGGCCATTGCCCGGTATGAGGCCGTGTGGCTCGTGGCGCGCGATACGGCGGCGGCACGCGCGTGGTTGGCAGGTAGGTTGAGCGATCGTGCGCTGGAGGCGATACGCTGGATAGAGGCAGAATACAACGACACATGGGCGCGCGACACGATGCCGCTGACCATTTCCGAAGGCAGGGGACGGCTGCGGATGATGGACTTCCGCTTCAATGGCTGGGGCGAGAAGTTTGCCAGCGACCAGGACAACCAGCTGGGGCGCGTGCTCCAGGGAAAGGGAGTCTTCCGCTGTCCGATGGACCATTGGGACGACTTCGTGCTGGAGGGAGGATCGGTTGAGGCTGATGGCGAGGGCCATCTCTTCACGACCTCGGTCTGTCTGTTGGCTCCTCATCGCAACCAGCCCCTCACGCAGGGCGACCTGGACGAACGCCTTCGACAGGCTTTCGGCGTGGGCCGGGTCTATTGGATCGGTCATGGCTCCTTGGAGGGCGACGATACCGACGGCCATATTGACACCCTGGTGCGTTGTGCGCCAGGCCATACGCTGCTCTATGTGGGTTGTGACGATGAGGCCGATCCGCAGTATGCCGACCTGCAGGCCATGGAGGCCGACCTGCAGGCCATCAATCGCGAGGCCGAAGTGGCCTACCGACTGCTGCGTTTGCCGATGCCCGATGCCATCCTCGACGAGGAGGGGAATCGCTTGCCAGCCACTTATGCCAATTTCCTGATCGTCAACGGGGCAGTCATCGTGCCTACCTACGACCAGCCACACCACGACGCCGAGGCGCTGCGTGTGGTTGGCGAGGCCTTCCCCGAGCATGAGGTGGTGGGAGTGGATGCGCGGGCTGTCATCCAGCAGCACGGATCGCTCCACTGCCTGACCATGCAGATCCCCGTAGGCGTGGGCCAAGGAGGGGAATAAACCGAAGGGGCTGGGGTGGAGAGAAATCCTCGTTGGCCCTCATATCATAGAATATATCACAAGACTCACAATGAAAATAGGAATCGTACAACAACACAATACCGCCGACGTGGCGGACAACATGCGCCGTCTGGCTGCCTCGGTGGAGCAACTGGCCCAGGAGGGGGCGCAACTCGTCGTACTGCAGGAGTTGCACAACTCGCTCTACTTCTGCCAGACGGAGGACGTAGCCAACTTCGACTTGGCGGAGCCGATCCCCGGTCCATCGACCCAGTTTTATGGTGAACTGGCGAAACGTCTGGGCGTCGTCATCGTCACGTCGCTCTTTGAGCGCCGCTCAGCAGGTCTCTATCACAACACGGCTGTGGTGATAGAGCGCGACGGAACGATCGCAGGCAAATATCGCAAGATGCACATCCCCGACGATCCAGCCTACTATGAGAAGTTTTACTTTACTCCTGGCGACCTCGGTTTCCGTCCCATCGACACGAGTGTGGGCCGCTTGGGTGTGCTGGTCTGCTGGGACCAGTGGTATCCGGAGGCAGCGCGCCTGATGGCCTTGCAGGGGGCAGAGATTCTGATCTATCCGACGGCCATCGGCTATGAACCCTCCGACGTCGAGGAGGAGCAGCAGCGCCAGCGCACGGCGTGGACCACTGTGATGCGAGGCCATGCCGTGGCCAACGGACTTCCTGTCGTCGCTGTCAACAGGGTGGGCTTCGAGCCTTCGCCCGTAGGCAAGACGGAGGGACAGGCCTGCTCGGGTGGCATCCAGTTTTGGGGATCCAGTTTTGTGGCTGGGCCTCAGGGCGAACTCCTCTGGCAGGGGTCGGACAGCGAGGAGGCATTGCGCCTGCTTGACATCGACCTTGAGCATAGCGAGAATGTGCGCCGCTGGTGGCCCTTCCTGCGCGACCGCCGCATCGATGCCTATGAAAAAATCACCCGCCGCTTCATCGACTGACGCGGGCAATACTTCTTTACCATCACTTGACCATTGCTAACGTTATGAAAAGAAATACTATCCTGGCGGCACTGACCGCCGTATCGCTCTCTGCTGCCGTCACTCCCGTCGGCGCACAGCAACTGTTGCCGCAGCCGAAGCAGGCCGTCTTTGGCAAGGGCACTTTCAATCCGCAAAAGGGTGTCATCCTGATGGAGGATACTCCAGAGACGGGCCACGGCAAGGAGTACTACCGACTCCATATCACGCCCGACACGATGCGGGTGGCCTATGCCGACTCCACGGGCCTCTTCTATGCCACACAGACCATCAGCCAGCTCCGCAAGGGAAACCTGCTGCCCGTCTGTGATATCGAGGACTGGCCGAGCTATGAGTGGCGTGGCTGCATGATCGACATCTCCCGCCATTTCTTCCCGCTGAGTTTTCTGAAGAAGCAGGTGGATGTCCTCGCCCATTACAAGGTCAACCGCCTCCACCTCCACCTCACCGATGCGGGAGGATGGCGCATGCAGATAGACCGCTATCCCGAACTGACGAAGAAGGCGGCATGGCGCACGGAGAGCGACTGGACGAAATGGTGGATCGACAACGACCGCCGCTATATGAGGGAGGGCGACCCCGGGGCCTATGGAGGCTACTATACGAAGGACGAGATGCGCGAACTGGTGGCCTATGCTGCCAAGAAAGGCATCACGGTCGTGCCCGAGATCGAAATGCCGGGACATAGCGAGGAACTCACCGCGGCTTGTCCCCAACTGAAGTGTGAGGGCAACCAGGAGGCGCAGGGCGACGTGTGTCCGTCGAGCGAGACGACCTACGCCGTGCTCCACAACATCCTCGACGAGGTGATGGAGGTGTTTCCGTCGAAGTGGATCCATATCGGTGGCGACGAGGCAGGCAAGGGTAGCTGGGGATCGTGTCCCAACTGCCAGCGCAAGGCTCGGCTGCTGGGACTCCGTAGCACGGCGGACCTGCAGGGGTATCTCATCCAGCGCATCGCCGCCTATCTCCGGCTGGAGGGCAGGGAGGCCATCGGATGGGACGAGGTGCTCGACGACAGTCTGGCTGCCCACGCGCCTTCGCTCGGCGAGAACATCAACGTGATGGTATGGCGCGACATCAAGGCGGCTCAGCGGGCCATGCGTAGGGGTCACAACGTGATCCTCTCGCCTGGCGACTACTACCTGGACCGCTACCAGGACGCTCCGCCCACGGAGCCCTTTGCCGGAGGAAGTTATCAGCCACTGCGCAATCTCTGGAACTTTGATCCCGCGCCCTATAGTGGCGATGGCTTCACGGGTCGTGTGCTGGGTGTGCAGGGCAATCTCTGGACGGAGTATATCAAGACGGAGGACTATGCGGAGTATATGCTCTATCCCCGCGAACTGGCCATCGCCGAGGTGGGATGGAGTGGACGTAGCCGATCCTACGAGGAGCTGAGTGCTGCCGTCGTGGCGCAATATCCGTGGCTGGCTGCGCAGCATGTCCAGTCCTTCGACCTCAGACGGGAGAAGGGAGACCGCAAGGAGAAGCAGAAGCCCGTGCGCCATCTGGCTGTCGGGGCAGGAGTGACCTATCACCAGCCCTACTCGCAGTCGTATGTGGGACAGGGCGATGGCACGCTGACCGACGGGATGTGTGGCGGATGGTCCTATGGCGACGGCCGTTGGCAGGGATTCATGCAGCGTCGCGACACGACGGTGGCTCCCTTCGACATCACCATCGACCTGGGCGAGGAGAAGCGGTTTAGTACCGTCAGCCTCGACTTCATGCAGAGCGACGGCGCATGGGTGTTCTATCCCAGCCGCGTCACCATCAGCATCTCCAGCGACGGCGACCATTTCGTGCCCGTTTATGACCAGGCGTACACCCGCGAGCGACTCAATGTGGTCGGTACGCGTACGGTGACGTATCAGGGCAAGAAGCAGAAGGCGCGTTTCGTCCGTATCTCCGCCAAGGAGGACAATCCTGGCGAGTGGGTCTTCACGGACGAGGTGAAGGTGTATTGACGCGGGGTCGCGGTAGTGGCAGGTCGGCCATTGGAAACGGAAGAAGTCGTTTCCAATGGCCGATTTTCTTTGTGGGGGAGAGGTGAGGGTAGTGCTTTTCTTTGTGGAGGAGTGGTGAGGGTGGTGCTTGTGTAACGACCGTTAAACTCGCTAAGTGATGTTAAATTATTCTAGGCTCTGTGGTTTAAGCCATAACTTTGCGGCTTCTTTCCAAATAGGTATAACGAATTGATTGTATTCATGGTATGAGTAACTTGAGAAATGGAAGCACTGCCGAGAAGCGCTGCAACCGTATGGGGTGGATTGGAATGCTCGTCACGCTGGGCATTGTCTTTGGCGACATTGGCACGTCGCCTCTCTATGTGATGAAGGCCATCCTCCATGTGGGCCAAAGGGTGGACGAACCGATGATCTTGGGTGCGCTGTCTTGCATCATCTGGACGCTTACCCTGCAGACTACCGTCAAGTATGTCCTCGTGGCCCTGCGGGCGGACAACCATGGCGAGGGAGGCATTCTGGCGCTCTACGCCCTGCTGCGTCGCCACAAGAGAAAGTGGATCTATCTGCTGGCCCTTATGGGAGCAGGTACCTTGCTGGCCGACGGCATCATCACGCCTGCCATCACCGTGACCACGGCCATCGAGGGTTTGGAGAGCGTCAGTCCACATCTGCCCGTCCTCCCCATCACCCTGGCCATCATCACCGTCGTCTTCTTCGTGCAGCGCTTCGGCACGGAGAGCATCGGCAAGTCGTTTGGTGGCTTCATGCTGCTGTGGTTTCTCCTGCTGGGTGTGGTCGGCACGATCAGCCTCGTCTCCTATCCGCAGGTGATCCGGGCGCTCAATCCCTATTATGCTCTGCGGCTGCTGGCGACGTCGCCCGAGTGGTTTCTCGTCTTGGGCGCGGTGTTTCTCTGCACTACGGGTGCGGAGGCGCTCTATTCCGACTTGGGACATTGTGGTAGGCGAAACATCACCGTGAGTTGGGCCTTTGTCAAGACGATGCTCATCCTCAACTATCTCGGGCAGGGAGCGTGGATCCTCTGCCATGCCGACGTGGCGGCTTCGGTCAATCCGTTCTATGCCATCATGCCTCAAGGCTTGCTGATCTTTTCCATCGTGATGGCTACAGGGGCAGCCATCGTGGCAAGCCAGGCCCTCATCAGTGGCACGTTCTCCATCTTGAGCGAGGCGATGAACCTCGACTTCTGGCCTCGGATGCGCATCAAGCATCCCACTCATGTCAAGGGCCAGCTGTTTATCCCTGCGGTCAATATGGCCATGTATATCGGTGTGGTGCTGATCCTCCTCCTCTTTCGCGACTCCTCCCACATGGAGGCCGCCTACGGACTTGCCATCACCATCACGATGCTGATGACCACCTTGCTCCTGGGCTTCTACCTGCGCCAAAGGGGCGTGTCGCGCATCCTCTGCATGGTCTTTGTCGGCAGCTACTGTGTCATAGAGGGCATCTTCCTGGCCGCCAACCTCTCCAAGTTTCTTGCCGGAGGATGGTGTACGTTGCTCATCGCGGGCGTTCTTTTCTGCATGATGCTGGTGTGGGTGCGTGCCAAACGTATTCGCCGTCAGCATATCTCCAGCAAGCCGCTGAGCGACTACTATCAGATCATCTCCGACATCAAGACCGACGATCGCATACCCAAGTATGCCTCCAACCTGGTCTATGTCAATCATACGGGAAAGGAGAGTACCGTGGACGACAAACTGATCTATTCCATCATCAACAAGCAGCCGAAGCGTGCCGACCACTATTGGCTCATCAACCTGGAGTATGTGGATGCGCCCGATACGCTGGAGTATAGTTGCAGCACGCTGGTGGAGGACACGCTCTATAGCGTGACGATGCGTATCGGTTTCCGCATAGAGCCTCGTGTGAGTCTCTATCTGCGCCAGGTCGTCGAGGACTTGGTGGCAGAGGGCAGGGTGGATCTGACCAGTTGCTACCCCTCCTTGCGGCGCTATGGTGTGGCGGGCGACTT
>ULLL01014953.1_pt1 | contig 22229 bp, 16 predicted proteins | sample 1951391 | NCBI WGS metagenome assembly ULLL01 (sample SAMEA4835524, study PRJEB28245) | human gut metagenome | biome: gut microbiome; material: fecal sample | place: Denmark | collected 2008
CCCTCTGCAAGAGAGGAGAGGTTGAGCGAAGAGAGAAAAGTGAACAGCGAATAATGAAGTGAGCGGACGACGGGTAGACGAAAGAAAAGCGAGACGAGAGTAAAATGCGAAAAAGTAAAAAACGACAAGCATCAAAGGATACTTGCCGTTTTTGGAGCCTTAACTATACACGTTTACGAACAAAAGAAGTTATTGAACAAGCTCAAAATATAGCTATGAATTACATGATTGATGAAATAAATAAAGCTTTTAAGAAAATTACTAAAAATAATATTGATTATTTACACGACAAAATAAACCAATATTATGGGAGTATATAAACTCTCAATTAATTAATTAATGTCTTGCTATTCGTCTTTAGGTTTATCATAAACATTATGTTTGACTGATATTGTTCCATTGTCTAAATCAATATATCCCAAGTTAATGCAAATACCTCCCCAGTTCTCATTCCAGTATAACAAGATGTTAAAAATGCACAAGTAAATGTTTCATTATTTTCAAATCTATTTAAGAACCTCTTTACCATTTTCATCATAGTCAGTAACACCGAATCAATTACATCTCCAACAACAGCACCCAACATATTATACGAGCCTTCATTTTTCCTCGTTTTTATTATCTAAATTGCTTTTATATTCATTACCATATTCAGTAGTAAATCCAACAAAATATATTTTTCTTATATCATTATGATTAAAAAATGTTAATGAATCTGTTGCACCATTCGGATATTTGCAAGCCATATAATCCATAATTTTCCCATCTCTATCTTTGACTTTATACCCGATTATCATTAGCTTATCAAAATTTCCCTGAATTTCGACAACACTACCTATTATCATATATTTATCAAGAGAAACTTCTTGTAATTTTTTTCGTTTTTCTGCCATGTACCTATTAATTTCCTCTTCCGTTTTTTGTTGTCCATTTATACCCCATTTAATATCTTTATCTGACACAACAAATCTATCCTCTGCATTGTTGTTTAAATTATTCATTTATATCATTCCTTCCTTTTCCTTTGTAATAACGCACAAAAAAAATCAATCTTTTCAGATTGATTTAATCATTGACGTCGCATTGGTGCGACGATTTTATCTTTTGGAGCAGGTGAGGGGAATCGAACCCCCGTATTCAGCTTGGGAAGCTGATGTTCTGCCATTAAACTACACCTGCTTACGTGCTACGCTGAATATTTTATCATTATTTTTACAATAAATCAATAGTAATATGATACGCGGCACAGCTTAGCGGGGTAGGTCGCGCTGTCGCTTAATATTACAGCTTTTCCACGGAGAGCCTCAGCCTTTTCAAATCGTTTTCGTCGGGATGAGACAGAGCACGGTCAAAGTTTTCAATCAGCATATCGAGATTCGGCGCGGGATTCGGCAGGCTTTTCATTTTGATATAGCGCTCCCTGACCGTTTGCGGCATTTTCCCCTGACACATATACTCGCCGACTGTGATGTTGCTGCCGCTAATGCTCTTTTTTGTATTTGTGAGGATTTTTTTGAAGTACTCCTCGTCTCCGCCGAAGCCCGCCGTTCCGAAAAGAAAAATCCTTTTATTTTTCAGCTTTTCGAGCAAATCCAAGGTTGCCTTGTCGGCGGTTCCCTTATCCGTCCAAAAGCCTATAAATAAAATGTCGGATTGTGTATCGGCGTTTTCGCACACTCCGAAATAATTGCAGTTTTCCTCCGGCAGTGAGTCGCGAATGGCGTCGGCGAGCAGCCTCGTGTTGCCTGTCGGGCTGCTGAAAATAATGGAATAGCTTTTATCTGTCATGATGAACCTCTTTGCTTGTGCGGCATATCATATATGCGGCGAAATTATGTTATAAATTATTATATAATTACGACGGCAAACAGTCAACAGCCGCAAATGCCGAAAGCTTATACAAAAAGTAAGCTTTTCTGTGATCGGCAATAAAAAGGCTTTCGTTTCACCTGAAACGAAAGCCTTGATTTTATGTGCTTATGCTTGACGTTACGGCTTTGAGCCGCGCTTCAAAGCCTATTCAGTCCTTGAGTTCGTCAACATACTCGGTATGCTCACGTAAATACTTTTTATCCTCGGGCTTAAGGTCAAGGCCTATGGTTCCGCCCGGATTCATAAGGTAATCGGGGTCAAAATAGTTTTTAAGCGTGCGGATTATGCCGTATTCCTTTTCGCCGAGGTAGCCCTCAAGCCACGGGGCAAACATCTTTCCGATACCGTGGTGGTGGCTGATGGCCGCTCCGCTCTTCTGTATGGCGTCGAGAATTGTTGCGTGATAAGCACGGAACTCCTCTTCGTCCTGCATTTTAGTCATAAAGATGAAGTAGAGGTTGGCGCCCTGCGGATAGCAATGCGACATATGAGTTGTAACGATTGTGTTCGGAAGCTTATGGCAAACCTCACGAACCTCACGGTGAACACGAGCCATATTTGACCAGTTGACCGTGCACTCAAGCGTATCAATCATAAAGCCGAAATCCATGAGTGTATCGCGAAGATACGGGTCGTTGAAGCGGCCCTTTTCCCAGCCCTTGCATACGTAGCCGGTCATCGGGATTCCGCCGTGCTTAACGGCAATTTTCATTATGTTATGAGCAACGTTTCTTGAGAAGCCCTTTTCGCCGTCCGTAAATCCGAGGAAGAGACAGCGCTCAAAGTCCTTGTAGCCCAATTTATCAAGAAGAGGCTCAAGCGGCGTTTCGTCAACGTTGTAAAGATGGAGCATTAATGAAGTCTCCTCCGGGTCTGAAAGACGGAAAACAGAGGAGAAGCCGCACTCACACTGCATCATTTCACGAGCGGCGCGCATAGCTGTCGGCCAGTCCTTGAACATATAAGAAAAGCGTTTTCTGTTTTCGGGCATCCAGCGGAAAAACTTGAGCGTGACCTCGGTAAGAACGCCGAAGGTGCCCTCGCCGCCCATCATGACCTGATTGAGATTCGGTCCCGTTGCCTCTCTCGGATAGTGACTTGTCTCGATTTTACCTATCGGTGTGGCGTATTTCTGCGAAACAACTATATCGGCTATGGTGCCGTAATAGGTGCTGTTCTGACCGGCACCGCGTGTGACGGTCCAACCGCCGACGGAGGAATATTCAAACGACTGCGGGAAGTGACCGCAGGTGTACGGACGCTTTGCGCCGAAAAGGCTCTGAGCGTTTTGAAGCGTTTGCTCGAGCTTTGGTCCGGACATACCTGCCTGAACGGTAATGGTCTGGTCGGTCTCATTGAATTTAATGACCTTGTTGAAGTTGCGGCGCATATCAAGAGAAACGCCGCCGTTAATGGGCTCAACGCCTCTTGTAACCGACGAGCCGCCTCCGTAAACATAGAGCGGTATTTTATTCTTTGTGACGTAGGCTACGATTTTCTCAATCTGCTCGCTTGTCTCCGGGAAAACAACGAGGTCGGGAAGAGAGTCAAAGCGACGGTGACGCATTCTGAGAAGATCGTACATTGTCTGTCCGTAGGAAACGGCGAGGCGGTCGTAGTCGCTCTGTGAGACGTTCTTTTCGCCGACTATTGCGGCAATGGCCTTTACGTGCTTTTTGTCAATCTTCGGAGCGTGCTCTTCGCCGAGATTTACGGGGTCAAGGCCCAAATCGTCATTATACTGCATAAACTCCTCGTCCTTGAGATTGCAGCGTTTTTTAACATATTTGTAAAGGCTCTCCTTCGGATATTTGAAGAAGTCGGGGTCGCCCCAGCGGAAAATTGAACGATAGCTGTTCTCAGGTGCTCTCTGAAGCATCCATTTAGGCTCAAAGCCCTTATACGGTTTTGTACTCATTATCAGTGTCCTCCTGTTTGAAAATGATGTAGGTATTTTTCTATTGGCTTTAATCTTGAGGCAAGGTGAGAATACGCCTTGCCGTAAATTTTCATATAGGTTCGGTGGTTTTCCTCGTTCGGAATAAATACGTCTTTTTTATGTACCATATGCTCTATGGCGTCCTCATAGCTACCGTAAACGCCCTGTGAAATAAACGCGACCATGGCACAGCCGACTGCGCTCGCCTCGTGAGTCTGAATACGGTGTACGGGCAAGCCGAACACATCTGCGGCAATTTGACATACGACAGGGCTGCTGGAGCCGCCTCCGCCGGCAAAAAGCTCATCTACCGTGACGCTTGAGCGTTTTTGCATTTTAACGAGCCCGTGGTACAGCTCTAAGCAGATGCCCTCTATTATGGCACGATACAAATGATAACGCGTATGGAAATCCGAAAAGCCTATAATTGCGCCGCTCGCATTCGGGTTCGTGATGCCCGGAGTCCAAAACGGCTGTAAAATAAGTCCGCCGGAGCCGGCCTCAATATCCTTGATTTTATCGTCAAGATAACGCTCTATGCAAACGCCCTCCTCGGCGGCGTCAACCTTATCCTTCGCGGCAAACTGCTCTATAAACCACGAAATCATCCAAAATCCGCGATAGACCTCGAATTCGGGATTGAACATATCGTTCGGAACAGCCGGATACGCCGGCATATAAGGCTGCGGTTCAAAATATTTTTTAACCGCCATCTGTAAGGTTGAGGTCGTGCCGAAGGAAATTGCTGCCCGGTTTGATTTTACAACGGACATACCGATGGTTTCACAGCCCTTATCGGAGCCGGTTGCTATAAGCGGAAGTCCCATTGGGATGCCCGTTTTTTCGGACGCATCTTTTGTGATTTTACCTATAACCTCGCCCGACGGAACAAGCTCACAGAGCTTTTCGGACGGAACATTGCACACGCAGCGCGTGAGAGCACCGGGTTTCATCCAACGGCGGTTTTTGTAATCAAACGGTACGTGACCTATCATATTTGCCACGGAATCCTTAAGCTCGCCCGTCAAAAGATAGTTGAGATATGACGGCAGCATAACGTATTTGTCTGTTTTGGCCCATATTTCGGGCTCGTTTTGCATAATCCAGTTGCCGGTAGAGGCTCGGTAAATCATATCTACCGATTCTCCCATTCCCACAAGCGAAAACAATGCGCGTTTTGCTGCCGGAATCTGTCCGTCCTCGTCGGCCTCACGCTCGTCGAGCCATAATATTATGTCGCGCAGCGGACGTTTGTCCTTGTCGAGGCAAAGCACCGTGTCACGTATGCAGGTAAGACATACGGCTGTTATGCGGTCAAGCTTATCGGCATTTCTCTCGATAACCTTTTTTGACATTTCGGCTATAATGTTAAAATAAAAATCCGGGGTCTGTTCTGCCCATCCGGGCTGTTTTGATAAATAAGGAACCTTGTATTTTTGCTGCTCCTTATCCTCAAAGTCTCCACTCTCATTGACAAGCAAGCATCTTGCACTCTGCGTGCCGACGTCAAAGGTCAGCACAAGTGACTGTTCCATTAAAGATTTTCCCCTCTTTCTTTTTTAAGGTTGCTTCTTCTCGTCCTTCAGGATATTGCTTGTTGCAATCAAATCCACGCCGAGATTGAGAATATTCGGTACAACGACTTCCTCTCGTCCGAGTCGTTTTGAAACGGTGATACGGTTTACCTCGTGCATCAGGTCGAAAATTCTGTTTTTGGGAATCGGCCCCGATACGCGAACGGGCAGAACCGGTACCGAAGGGAAGGCGGTGCGCACCGTTGTGCAAACGGTACGACGCGGGTCGGTCATTTCGCTTACGGCGAATTCTTTGCCCCTTTTGCAGGTGTTGCCGGTCACAACAAGCTCGTCGCCGTCTGATGTAATCGTCATTCTGCACGAACGGGGACAAACGATGCAAACCAATTCTTTTGTCATTTTACACCGTCTCCTTTACCGAGTCTTTCCAGCCGAAGCTCCACTCGGCTGTTTTCGTTTAATTCGCATGCGCTGAAATCAATCGTGAGATTTTCCATTTCGGGCGGACGCATAAATGCGTAACGCTTTTTAAGTATTTCCTTACCGTCCGCGTAAATATGAAGCACACAGTTGTTTTCCTCCTCGCGGACGCGGAAATACAGGTCTGTTTTACTGTTATCCTCGTTGAGATTGAGCCTTTGCGGTACTGCGTACAATAAACCGTCGCCCGGGGTTATCTCAATAAGCCGTCTTTCCTTGGCGGAATAAGCAGCGGCTGATTTTCCCGCCTGCTCGGCGTTCTGCGAAACAAAGTCAACCAAATCGTTGACGTGCAAAGCGTTGCCGCAGCTGAATACGCCGTCGATGCTCGTCATACACTGGCCGTCGCATACGGGGCCCTTTGTGCGTGGGTCAAGCTTTACTCCGACGGACTCGGCAAGCTCGTTTTCGGGAATCAATCCGACCGAGAGAATCAGCGTGTCACATTCGACGCGGCTCTGTGTGCCGGGTATCGGAGTCATATTTTCGTCAACCTTTGAAATCTCAACTGCTTCGAGCCTGTCAACTCCGAACACGCGAGTGACGGTGTGCGACAGGTGCAGCGGAATGTCATAATCGTGCAGGCATTGATGCAGGTTTCTCGTAAGTCCCGACGGCGTAGGCTTTGCCTCATAAACGCCGAGAACCTTTGCGCCCTCAAGCGTAAGCCGGCGCGCCATGATAAGTCCTATATCTCCCGAGCCGAGAATTACGCATTTTTTGGCGGGCATAAGCCCAAGCAGATTTGTAAAATGCTGTGCGGTTCCGGCCGTGAAAACGCCTGCAGGACGCGTACCGTGAATAAATACCTGCTTGGCGGTACGCTCGCGACAGCCCGTAGCCAGCACAAGCGCTTTTGTCGTAAATATCGAAACGCCGCTTCTGCCGACGGTATGCACCGAAAAGCTTCCGTCGCCGTTTTTGTCTATTTTCGTGACAAACGTCAGGGTGCTGTATTCGATATTGCGTTTGTACAGCTCATCTTCAAACCGCTCGGCGTATTCCGGACCGGAGAGCTGCTCGCCGAAGTGATGAAGACCGAAACCGTCGTGAATGCACTGCTTGAGTATTCCTCCGAGCCTTGCCTCTCTTTCAAGAAGGAGAACCTTGGCACCGTTATCATGAGCGCTTATCGACGCCGCAAGTCCGGCAGGGCCGCCGCCGACAACGAGTACGTCATAGTTACCTGTCGTCATCGCTCTTCGCCTCCTTCGTTTACCTTTGTTTCGCCGTATGTTATCACCGCTTCCGCCGAGGATTTTTTAACCTCATACAGCGGAACGCCGAGAAATTCGGCAATTATTTTGGTGACAAGCGGCGAGCAGAAGCCGCCCTGACAACGTCCCATTCCCGGTCTTATGCGCTTTTTGATACCGTCAACCGTCGGAACGCATATCGGGGATTTCAAAGCGTCGAGAATTTCGCCCTTGCTGATTTGCTCGCAGCGGCAAATAATCTCGCCGTAGTCGGGATTTTCGGCTATCATTTTTTCTCTTGTATCGTCGTCCATTTCGCGAAGCACGGGAACGCCCTTGCGAATAGGATTATAATTGTTGTTTTTTTCAACCGTCTCGGTCTTGCCGAGCATATCAACCGCAAGCTCCGCCATATCGACGGCAACCGCGGGAGCGGTTGTAAGTCCGGGGGATTGAATACCGGCCACGTGAATCAAATTCCTTGTTCTTCTGCCGGGTTCAAGTATAAAATCCTCCTCAAAGGTAGGAGCGCGAACGCCCGTGAAATAAGTGATTATATCACGTTTTGACAGCGCCGGCATTGTTTGAGTCTGCTTGTCGAAGACGGTTTTAATGCTCTCGGCACGTGTTTCCGTGTTTTCCTTTTCAACCGTTTCTACGGCGTCGGGTCCTACGAGAAGATTATCGTGGACGGTGTGCAATATGCCGCCGCCCTTTGAATGGGTTTTACCGTGAACGCTTATGTCCTTTACGGAGGCTACCGAGTGCATATATGCGCCTGCTTTTTGGTCAAGAATCGAGTTGGTTCCTCGACGCGGATGAATCGAGAAAAATCTGTCATCCGCCATGGCGGCAATATCCTCGGCAAAAACGCCTGCGGCGTTGATAACGATTTTCGGATGAATAACGCCTCTGTTGGTGGTAACGCTTATGATGTTATGCTCCGACACCTCCATGGAAAGCACGGCGGTGTTAAGACTTACCTGCGCGCCGTTTTGAACGGCGTTTTCGGCATAGGCTATGGTGAGTCCGTAAGGGCAAACACAGCCTGCGCTTGGATTATACATTGCGAATTTTGTCTCCGGTGTGAGGTTCGGCTCGCGGCGCATAAGCTCCTTGCCCGAGATTATCTCGGTGTCATCTATGCCGTCGTGATGCTTCCGCCAAAAAGCATACAGACCGATAAGCGGCTTCAGCGCGGCGTTGCGGAAAAGCACATATTGACCTACCTGCTTAAACGGAACGTCAAGCTCGCGGCAAACGTCTGCATACATATGGTTTGCGCGGCGAATGTACTTGTGCTTGAGCGAGCCTTTGCCGAGGTCGATTCCGGGGTGCACCTCGCCGTCGTTGCGTCCCGACGCCTGAAGTGCAAGGTCCGCCTCCTTGTCTACAAGTAAAACGTCAAGCTTCCACTTGGTCAGCTCTCTTGCTATCGAAGCACCTGAAATGCCGCCGCCGATAACAAGCACGTCGGGTGTTCTGCCATCGAGGAAATCATCCTTGAGAGACGGCAGACGCGTCGGAGCGGGCTGCTCGCCCGTGTAAACAATATCGTTGACAATATGCGTTGTGCTGAATTTTTTTGCCGCCGCTTGGCAAGCCGCGACGATTTCGCCCCAATCGGAGCTTTTGCCTCGAACAAAAATCGAGCCGTTCTCCTCCGAAGCACTGAATTTTCCGCCGAAAGTCTTTTTCAATTTTTTGTTAATTGATGATATGTTCATAACTTCAAGCCTCTTTTAATCAGCCTTGCAGTCGGTCACGCGCCCGACTGTGCATAAAAAATATGTCGGTTAACTGACCGACTCATAAGCAAAGTATAATTCCGCAAAAAGCGTTTGTCAATACTTTTAACTAAAAAAATCACTCTTATGTATTTTTTTTGTGAATATTGTTTTGTAGACATTGCCGATTGTTCGTGTTATACTTTAAGAAATTTTGCAGGAGGGTATTATGGCAGCTCAAAGACCCGAAAATATAAACGAAATCATACTTGATACTGCTGAGGAGCTTTTAAAGGTAAATTCCTTTTCGGAGGTGACTCTCGCGAAAATAGCCGAAAAGGCGAATATTTCGAAGGGCACGCTGTATTACTATTATAAAAGCAAAAACGAAATTCTTTTTGCCGTTACCGACCGCTATCTTTCGCGCCAATGGGACGAGCTGATACAATGGACGGAAAACAAGGAGAAGGATACCTCGCCGCACCGTCTTGTAAATTATGTAATCGAGAGAAATATAGCCTATGCCGGGCTCAGGCTTCACCTCTTTGACGCGGCATTGCTCGGCGACGAGGAAATCAGAGCTAAGCTGATTCATCGCTATGATGAATTCCAAAAGCTCATTTCGGCAAAAATCGCCGAGAGGACAGACGTTGTTTCGGCCGACTATTTCACTTGGCTTATTTTGATGGTTTCCGATGGTATTATTATTCAAAACAGCCTTAAAAACGAGTCCTTCGATACTCGGAAATTTCTTGAGAACAGCACCGAATACATTAAAAAAATCGAGAATATGCATAAGCCGCAATAAACGAAAGCCTCCGTCTTAATAACGGAGGCTTTTTACTGCCGTAAAAGCAGAAAAGGGAAACGAAAAAATTATACTTTGTGTTTTTTCTTTTTGCGCAGGCCCGCCGTGACGCCTGTTACGCCGCCGCTGACAAGCAGCAGGGAAATCCATAAAGCGAGGTCGCTTGCATTGCCGGTTCGTGGAGATTTCGGATTGCCCGGCAGCTTAGCCGTTACGGTGTCGGCCTTTTTAATTTCGTTTATACCGTCTTTGTTGCTGTAATACTTATCACATCCGCCGCAGTACCAATACTCGATATTGCCCTCGGCAGTCTTAGTTGCCGCCTTTGCATCGATGTGCTTTAAGTCGGTGTGATTGTTTGAATCAGGCTTTCCGTAAGCCTTGCCGCAGTATTCGCATACCGCTTTTTCGGCGCAGGTTGCATTTCCGCCCGAGCAAGCCATTGTTTCAACACCCTTGCAGCCGTCCACGGTGCATTTACGGCTATGCGTGCCGTCGCCGTTTGATGTCCATTCGCCGAAGGTGTGCCCGTCATGGACCGTCACGGTCATCTCGGCGGTGTTGCCTGCCTTATCGGTGACAATGATTTTCTGTTCGCCGTCCGCAGGAGAGAGAGTAAAGCCGCCGTTTTCATCAAGCGTGACCTTTGTGCCGTTTACGGTAACTGTATCTATATACTTCTCGTCAATTGTAACTGTCTGTGCCTCGCAGTAGGTCTTGCCGTTTTCAATGCCGCCGATTACAGGCCGGATATTATCGAGCGTTATGCGGTCGGAGCGAAGATATGTTATATTCATGCTCTCGTCAACAAGCATTGCATAAACAATATATTCTCCGTTAGGCTCTATTAAAAACGGCTCATCATACGCACGGTACACAAGAGAGCTGAGCTCCACTTCGGAGAGGTCACGATCGGTCACCAGATAAGAGACAAACACGGTTCCGCTGTTATCGAAAGCGTTTATCGTTACCTCCTGCGTGTCCTTAAAGAACAGACCGAAGGTCAGCTTGTTTAAGAATTCGCGCCATTTATTTGTGCCTATGATAATTTCGCCCGTGGGTTTTTCAATGTCTTTCCATCTCGCTTTGAGCGTTATATTCTCGGCAGGCATGGTCGTGGGAATTTCCATATCCCAGCCGATAAAGGTGTAGCCCTCTCTTGTCGGGTCGGCAGGTGCGGTAATTGCCGTACCATAGTCTTGTGTAATGGGTGCGATTTCACTGCCGCCTGCCGTATCAAAGGTAATTGTATATTTATTCGTGTTCCACACGGGATAGAGGGTCAGCGCCGCATTGGTGGTATAGCCGCCGCCGAAAGCATAGACCTTTTCGCCGCCGTCAACGGTCGCCCAGCCTACTTGCGTGTACCCCGTGCGAGTGAATAAAGCGCCTCGCAGCGTGAGAGCATCGTTATAGAACTTAATATCTGTGACCGCATTGCCCGAGCCGTTTGTGCCGGGCTGATAGGTCACATCCCAAGCGCCCGTGATACGCACATAGGTCTTGTCGGAAAGCTGCCGGAAGATAGCGTTGAACCGCTCTCTGAGTGCGTTGTACAGCGCGGCAAACTCTTCATTTGTCAGCGTGTTGTCATCCGCCAGATAGCGCTGATACAGTTCTTGCATTTCAGCGGAAAGCTGCGGAATAACAGCTTCTGCGGCATCCTGCGCCGAAGAGCCCGTGAACAGCCGCACACCGTCGCCCATTTGCAGATAGCCTAAATCTTGATCCCGCAGCGTAATGGCCTGCGGATCGCCCGTTACGGTAAGCGAGCCGCTGTCTACGGTAAGATAGTACGCCGTGAGCCCGTCCGTCATGGTGACGCTGCCACCGCCATACTGGGTGTATTGGCTGAGCGTCAGTGCGCCGTTCAGCGTCAGCGAGCCGTTGCCGAGAATGGAAAGGGTGTTCCTGCTCTTGCTAATTCCGTTCAGGCTTTCGATGGTATTCTTTCCGTCCGCCGTGATAAAGAGCGGGTTGCTCTTTCCGATATACTTTTCGCTCAAGCGCACAGAGGTCAGGTCGGCATTCTTGAGCTTCAGATTCGGGAAAACACAACCGTATCTTTCAAGCCTGCCGGTCGAATAAATTTCCAAAATATCCTTGCCTGTCAGATTCACTGAATCCCTAAGTGTACTAAAGTTCTTGCCCTTAGGCAGAACAAAGGAGGCAGTCCCGTCGCCGAAAATATCGGTATAATTGTCCGGTGTGACCTCAACCTCGCCGTCGCCGCGATCCAAAAACAGACCGAAGCCGCCCCATAAAGCGGTAAGTGCCGAAACATCTGCGGGAACGGTATCGCCGGGCTTGTAGAAGTTTGAATTTTCGTCTACCCACCACAGTTGTGCATCTGCCGAAATGCTGTCCGGGCGGGGCAGACCCTCGGCAGCGGGCGCTTTGAAGCTCTCGCCCTTTTTCACGATGATATTGATCCAGTTCTGCTGCTCGCCGGGCATATAACCGGCCATGATCAACGCAACCGCCTTCAGGCTGTCGGCGGCAAGATCTGTCGGCAGTTCAAGGACGGGGCGGAAACCAATGTCCCGCTCCGGAAGGGTTGGCCTTGCCCAAAATGTAGCCTGTGCAGCGAAGTGTCCACCACGAGATAGATACATTCCCTCGACATTCCCAGTACCTATATCCTGGCCGAAAGAGCGCATTTTATACCAGTTTTTGATATAATCGGCTGACTTCTGATAGATCGTATCCCATTCATTGTCAATTGGTGCAAGACCAGAGCCTTCTCCTTCATTACGGTGATGGTCTCCAACAGATGGGGCGCGGAGCGTATAGTTCACGTTACTCGCTGTATAGGTCTGGCCATAAATCAGGTTCATTTCTGCCAACGTCTCCCGCTGCAAAGAACATTTCACGTTATAGTCCGCAATAAAAAGGCTGTGCTCGTAGGGCTGCTTGGCGGTATCGGTTTCATTTTCCATCGAATAGGCATCCACCGTACCTGCATAGGTAAAAGGCACATAATGCAGGGTGCTGTCAGGCAAATTGCTGTTTACCGTTCCGGGAATATCCATTGCCGAAAGGTCAAAATAGTATCTGCCGCCGGGGGCAAGGGTGAACTGTTCGTCGACCCGCTTTTCAACCGTCAGCGTAACATCCGCGAAACCGCTTGCAAGGTCGGTTTTGCGGTCGCCGTTGTACTGCTCGTTGAAGACCTTCAGGGTATAGGTACCCTCGGCAAAGCCGGCAGGAATGGTAAGCTGTGCCGTACCGTCTTTTTCTGTGAGGGAGGCGTTGCTGCGGCCGTAATAGATTACATTACCGACATCATCAAAGATCAGAGCGGAAATATATTCGTTTGCGCCGGTTTTTGCGTCGGTATAGGATATCTCTACGGTGCCGCCCTTGGTGGAAGCGGAAACCTCCCAGGTAGTTCTGCTGAAATCGTTGCGCTTGCTGTCATAAAGGGTCAGCTTCCATTCGTTTCCGGTGTAATTTGGGGAAACGGGCTGCAGCCCTCCGTCGGGCTTGCCGCCCACGGCGGCGGATGCAAAGAGGACAGAGTCCAAATTCAAGTCGAAAGCGGGACGAACGCCAAACTCCTTGGAAGTAGAGTATCCACCATAGTAGCGGACTTCACCTCTACCAGCCACAAAGGCAGTGGAATAGTCTTCGTCTGGGGAGCGCAGCCACCAATAGCTTGACGCCCAACCCGGATGCTCGGGATCCACGACACGCAAATCGTTGTTTACCGCATTAGCCTCTTTTGAGGAAAGCGGCCAAAAAACAGCATTGCTTACCGCAGGACCCGCTACACCGTCGGTATTTTCCTCATCGTAGTTTCCGCTTGCAAGGGTCCGTTTTTCAACAGCATCGGTTTCTTTCGCCGTCAGCTTATCCGCAAGCGCGTCTATTGCCTCTTTCAACGCGCTGTCCGCATAAGCGTTGCTCGCACCGAACTTTGACAACCCCATGTTATTTGCCGCAAGCAGGGTCATATTCCCGGCTATGCCGGCTGCACTGTTTCCGTCATAGTCGATGACGCGCCATGCACCGGGATTATTTTCATGGTCTTGCCCGAAATACACGGTCGGTGCGGTCGCTGTGTTTACATTTTTACTTAGTGCGTCTGTGCCAAGCTGTATCGCAGCAGAGCCCGTTGCTGTCTCGCCCTCGGCAAATACGCCTGTCGGCACAAGGCAGAACAGCATACATAGGGTGAGCAGGATACTGAGTATTCGTTTTTTCATTTCTTGCTACCTCCGTTATGTAAACTTAATCAAGGGCGGTTATTGTGATTGTGCCTTTGAAGCTCTCGAGACGGGTATTGTATGCCGACTGTTCAAACATGAAGTACAGCGTTATATCCTCGTCCGAGGCGTCGTAAATTCTGGTGAAATTAAAGGAATGTTGGTCGTTTGTCTGCGCTATTTTTTCGCCGTCACGTTTTATGCGTGTAACCTCACGGCAAAGGTCGTCGTCATAGCCGTCTGTCATCTGGATGGAGTAATTACCGCTGTTGTTGGACTCGTTTGATACCACCTGGAGAGAGCCGCTTATGGTGACGCTGTAAACATGACCTTTTTTGAGCGTAATCTTATCAAGATAAGTGGATATCAGGTCTCCGCTGTTTACCTTTTCATAGACGCTTAAAGCTGCGTTGCCGTTATTGAGAAATACTCTCGGAATTCTTGTTTCTGCATAAAAATATCCGGAGCAGGCGCCGTTCTGACCGGGGTCGCCCTTGTCGCCTTTATCACCTTTATCTCCTTTGTCGCCTTTTTCGCCGGTGTCTCCTTTATCTCCCTTTTCTCCGTCAACACCTGCGGCTTTTACGGCTGTGTCGATTTCTCCTATCCACCAGTTGCCGTTCTCACCGATAAAAGGTGTTTTACCGTCTTTGCCGTCAGAGCCGTTTTGTCCGTTTGTTCCATCCTTGCCGTCGGCTCCGTCTTTACCGTTTATACCGTCGGCTCCGTCCTTGCCATCCGCACCTTTTAATGCGGTAAGATCGTAAAGGTTCAGCCAAATCTCGTCGCCGACATAACGCCATTGCAGGATATTTTCGCTTACGCGAAATTCCGGAGTTTTTCCGTTTGCACCGTCCGTTCCGTTCTGTCCGGCGGGGCCCTCTATATCGGCTATCGCAACGAGATTCTGCCACTCGTCGCCCTCATATCGCCACTGTATGTGGGTTTCGGTTCGCTGCACCTCTATGTTTTTGGCGTTAATGCCGTTCTTGCCGTCGGCTCCGTCTTTCCCGTCTATGCCGTCTTTGCCGTCTTTACCGTCGGCACCGTTCTTACCGTCGGCACCGTTCTTACCGTCGGTGCCGTTAATGCCGTCTTTTCCGTTCTCGCCGTTTGTTCCGTTCTTACCGTCTTTCCCGTCAACTCCGTTAATTCCGTCCTTGCCGTTTTCCCCGGCAGCACCACGCAGCTCGGTAAGTGCCACAAGGTCGCGCCAATCGGCTTCATCGCTGTATTTCCACTGAACCGCCGTGCCGCTGTTGCGCACCTCCGGCAACACGGCACCGGTTTTTTTCGCTTTGCCGCATCCTGCGACAAAAACAATGAAAAGCACCAAAAGCATACCTGTGAGCAGTTTTTTTCCTGTTCTCATCTTCTTTCCTCCGTTTCGCCGTCCGTAGACAGCTTAAAGTCATATTTCATTTCAAGCATGGCAAACAGTTTATGCATAACCGTGACGGCAAGCTCCCGAATATCAATCGAGCCGATAAAAGCAAGCACCTTTGCCTGTTCTTCCTCCGGTACACGATATACTCTCATTGATGCCGTCAAAAAGCGGCTGAGCTTGCGCTCCAACGGGAAATGAATATCACATTTGCGAGCCATATAGTTACGCATAAGTCCTGCCGTGCCGATTTCCATTTCGTAAAAGTCACTTTCGCTGTAATCGGGGAAATTTGCTCCGAAAATCTGCTTTAATTCCGCCGTGGTGTGCAGATAGATGAATTCCGCCGTGTCGGGCTGAGAATATGCTTCAATATAGATTTCTCGCAGGTTCTCGTTAAGCTCCGTTAGCGTGAGCTGAAGAGACGTTTCCACCGCATAGGCGTATACGGGCGGCAGCTTTTTGTCCGCAATACTCCTCGCCACGTCAAATTGACCGCCGAACATCGATTCGGTCAAATCCAGCAAGATTTTATCCTTGGTCGGAAACAGATTTAAATAGCTGCCCCTTGCGACGCCTGCTTCCTCGACTATTCGACTGACGGAGGTGCTTTTGTAGCCCTCCTCCAAAAACAACCGAACGCACGCCGTTAAGATTTTTCTTTTTGTTTCACTGCTGTTTCTACGCAAATATATCACCTGTTTATAATATTATTAGTATGCATACCAATAATATCATATAGCATACAAAAAAGCAAGAGAATGTTGATTATTAACACGTTATGAGTAGGTCTTGCTTAAAATAAACGGTTTTTCATATAATAATGCACTTAACCCCTCGGATAATGCAGACGCATATCCGAGGGGTTTTGGCCGTTTCTGTATCAAAATATATTGTTTTGAGGTGCTTCACGAGGGCTTTGCTGCTTGATTATATAAAATAAGATGCGGGAGACTTAGCGTTATTCGCATTCGCATATACTTTTTCTTGTGTGCAATATCGAAGATGGCGTTACCGAAAATTCGTCAAGCCCCCATTTGCAAAGCAAGGGAATAAGACGTGTATCGGCTGCCGCTTCTCCGCACATTCCGACGGGGATGCCTGCCTTTTTGGCGTTTTTGATCGTCGTTTCGATAAGGCGCAGAACCGCAGGCTGAATCGGGTCATACAGCTTTGAAACAGCGGCGTTTCCTCTGTCAACGGCCATGGTGTAGCCCGTCAGGTCGTTTGTGCCGATGGAAAAGAAATCAACCTCTTTTGCAAGCAAATCGGAAATTATTGCCGCCGACGGAGTTTCTATCATAACGCCCACGGGAATATCGGCGAATTTAAGACCCTCGTTTTTAAGCTCATCTTTGCATTCTTCGATAAGGGCTTTTGCTCTGCGAACCTCGTCAAGTGTCGTTACAAGCGGAAGCATAACCTTTATGTTTCCGAAAACCGCTGCGCGGAGAATCGCACGAAGCTGAATTTTGAAAATTTTAGGGTTGTCAAGGCAGTATCTTATCGCGCGGTGTCCGAGAAACGGGTTGTCCTCTTTTTCGATTTTAAGGTAATCTATCGCTTTATCTCCGCCTATATCGAGCGTGCGAATGATAACCTCCTTGCCGTCCGTTATCTTTGCGACGGTTGAATATGCTTCGTACTGCTCCTGCTCCGTGGGAAGAGAGGCTCTGTCCATAAACAGAAATTCCGTTCTGAAGAGGCCTATGCCCTCGCCGCCGTTTTGCAATACGTTCTGTGCGTCCTCAGCCTTGCCGATGTTGCCGTACACATGTTTTTTTACGCCGGATTTTGTAACGGTTTCTTTTGAAAAGTATTCGTTGAGGCTTTCTTTTTCCTTCAGATATGCCGCCTGCTTGGTTCTGTATTCTTCAAGCTCTTCCTCTGTGGGGTCTGTAAATACTTTTCCCTTGAAGCCGTCTGCAATAATCATATCGCCGTCCGAGATTTTTTCAACCGCATTGACGACCGACAAAACGGCAGGTATGCCCATGGCACGTGCGAGTATTGCGCTGTGACTCGTAACACCGCCGACCTCGGTGATAATTGCGGAAACATTTTCCCTGTTTATTTGTGACGTCATGGACGGGGTGAAATCCTTGGCGATGAGAACAGAGCCTTTCGGTACGGATGAAATATCCACACTTTTTACACCCAGAAGAATGCGCAAAAGGCTGTCTCTTATATCCTTTACATCCGAGGCGCGTTGGCGCGTAAGCTCGTCGTCAACGCCGGAGAACATATTGATAAACATTGTGCATATGCTGTCAACCGCCGCTTCGGCAACAGAGCCGTTGTCGATTGCTTCTTCCATCTGTGCGAGCATAAACGGGTCCTCAAGCATAACAAGATGTCCCTCGAGTATCTCCGCCTCTTTATTTCCGGCATTCTTTTTAAGCTCCGCCACAAGTGATTTTGTTTCGTCGGAAAAGTCGGCGACTGCCGAGTGCAGACGCTTTTTTTGATGATCCGAATCGGTAAATTTTACGGATGAATAGTCAAGGTTTGTGTCCCTTATAACGACGGCCTTGCCGATTCCGAAGCCTTGAGATGCGCCGATTCCTTTAAGCATTAAACCCACCCTTTCATTAAGCCGCGGCAATATTATTCTTCGCCGAAGCCCGATGTGATAAGCTCTTCGGCTTTTTTGAGCATTTCGTTTTCGTCTGCGCCGCTGCACTCTACGGTGATTTCGCTTCCGCATTTGATGCAGCCTGCCATTATATTCATAATGCTCTTGCCGTTGATCCTTTTACCTCCGAAAACAATGTCAACGTCCGAAGAGAATTTAGACATTTCTGTTACAAAGGTGTTTGCCGGACGCATATGAAGTCCCATTTTATTAGTGATTGTAAAAGTTTTCTGTACCATAATAATTCTCCTTATGTTTAATACCTGCCGAGAGGATGATGCCCCTCGGCACGGTTTTTGATTGTTTGTTATACGGATTCTTTACGATCCTTTTTAAGAAGACCGAGCATCAGCGCTCCGACAACCGAGCCTGCAATAAGGGCTACGATATAGAGAAGCGGATGGTCGCATACTATAAATGTGAAGATTCCGCCGTGAGGTGCGGGGCATGTAACGTTGAACAGCGATGTAAGAGCACCTGCGACAGCAGAGCCTACTAAGCATGAGGGGATAACTCTGACCGGGTCGGAAGCGGCGTAGGGGATAGCACCCTCCGTAATGAAGCACAGACCCATAAGATAGTTTACGGGGCCTGATTTGATTTCTTCCGATGTCCACTTCTTCTTGTTGAAGGTTGTCGAAAGTGCGATTGCAATCGGGGGAACCATACCGCCTATCATAACAGCCGCCATAATCCATGTGTTGCCGTCGGCTATTGCAGCCGTGCCGAAAACATAAGCCGCCTTGTTGAACGGGCCGCCCATATCCGTTGCCATCATTGCCGCAAGTACTATGGAAAGGAGTATTTTGCTTGTATCGCCGAGCGACGAGAGGAACGAGGAAAGAGCGGAGTTGACAACGCCTATAACGGGGTTTACAAGACACATAAGAAGGCCCATGATAAGCGTGCCGAAAAGAGGATAGATAAATACGGGCTTTATTCCGTCCATTGATTTCGGAAGCCAAGAAAATGCCTTTTTGAGGAGATTTACAATAATACCGGCAAGGAAGCCTGCGAGCAGAGCACCGAGGAAGCCCGACACCGCTTTGTCGTCTCCGGTAAGGCTTTGGTTTTCAATCAGCGAGCTGAAGGTGTAACCGTTTGCCGCAAATACGCCGCCTATCATACCGGGCAAAAGACCCGGTCTGTCGGCAACGGACGATGCGATATAAGCCGAAAGAATGGGGAGCATAAGCGCAAATGCCGCTTTGCCTATCCAGAACACAATTGCCGCGACGGGACTTGTGAAGCCGAAGGTTCCGCCGACATCGGCATTGCCTGCAAGCGTATCGAACAGGAAGCCGAGAGCTATGAGAACTCCGCCGCCGACAACGAACGGGAGCATATGCGAAACACCGTTCATGAGATGCTTATAAAGTTTGTGCCAGCCGCTTTCCTTTTCGTCGTCATCAATAGGCTGCTTTTCACTTTCGTCGGCGTGATATATCGCGGCTTTTCCGTCAACGATTCTTTTGATAAGCTCCTCGGGCTTGTTTATTCCGTTTGAAACCGAGGTCTTTACAACGGGCTTGCCGTCGAAACGTGCCATTTCGACGTTTTTATCTGCGGCAATGATTATTCCGTCGCATTCTTCGATTTCCTTTTTTGTGAGCACGTTTTTAGCACCGCCGGAGCCGTTGGTTTCGGCTTTGAGCGGATAGCCTAATTTTTCGCCCGCTTTTTCAAGTGCCTCTGCCGCCATATAGGTATGCGCTATGCCCGTCGGACAGGCTGTAACCGCGAGTATTCTGTAACCGTTCGGCTTTACTTCGGGTTTTACCGCTTCCTCGGGGTATTTTTCCGCTTCCTTTTTATCGATTATTTCTAAAAATTCGTCCGTTGTTTTTGCGCCCCGTAGAGCCGCGCAAAATTCCGGTTCCATAAGCATTACCATAAGACGGGAGAGTATTTCGAGATGTAAATCTCCGTCAACGGGAGCGGCAATCATAAACAAAATGTCCGAGGGCTTGGAGTCGGGAGCGCCGTAATCAACGCCGTTCGGAACCGTTATCGCCGAAAGACCGGGAGTCTTTACGCTGTCCGATTTTGCGTGCGGAACGGCAATTCCTTCTCCGATTGCGGTCGAGCCCTGAGCCTCTCTTGCAAGGATAGCCTCCTTGTACGCCGCCTTGTCGGCAAGATTTCCTGCCTTTTCGTGCAGGGAAATCAGCTTGTCGATTGCCTCTTCCTTGTCGGTGAGAGAAACATTAAGAGCAATCGCATCCTTTTTTAATAAGTCGATGATTTTCATAAGTATTCCTCCTTATTTATACTCCGCGTTAAAGACGCGTTCAATTTCTTCACGGGTTGCAAGCTTTTCTGAAAAGGCCGTTGCGTTTCCGCACGCCGAGCCGAGTCTTAAAGCGTAGGAGTAGTCGGCGGTCTTGATATATCCTGCCGTAAAGCCTGCTACCATACTGTCTCCGCAACCGACGGAGTTTATGAGCTTGCCCTTTGCGTTGCCTATCCTGTGGACGCTTCCGTTTTCGTCCGTAAGCATTGCGCCGTCCTTTGCCATTGAAACAAGCACGTTTTTAGCACCCATTTCCTGAAGCTTTTTCGAATATTTCACAATGTCGTCATCACTCTTTATTTGGACCGAGAACAGGTCGCCGAGCTCGTGATGATTCGGCTTTATTAAAAACGGTTTGTATTTGAGCACGTTTTTGAGCAAATCGCCCGTTGCGTCAACCACGCAGTTTATATTTCTGTCGCCGGCTCTCTCAAGTATTTGCTCGTAAATGTCATCGGGGAGGGTATTCGGGATAGAGCCTGCGAGGATAAGATAATCTCCGCTCTTTATGCTGTCAAGCTTTTTTAAAAAGCTCTGCATATCCTCTTTTGTGATTTCGGGGCCGCAGGCGTTCAAATCAATTTCCTTGTCGGCCTTGATTTTGACGTTTATTCTCGTATCGCCGTTTTTAAGATAATTAAAGTCGCAGCTAACATTGTCGTTTTTGAGCATTTCTTCAAGCTTTTTTCCGGTAAAGCCTCCGAGAAAGCCGAGTGCCGTGTTGGGAATTCCGAGCTGTGTGAGTATGACCGACACGTTGATGCCTTTTCCGCCGTAATAGATTTCTTCGCCGTCCGTACGGTTTATGTCGTCGGTTCTGAGAGCTTTGAGCTTCATCACATAGTCGAGAGCCGGATTCAGAGTAACGGTGTAAACCATTAAGCAGTTACCTCCTTCACTACCGTTTTTGATTTAAGCTGTTCGTCATCGCATTTGTCGCAGACTATACACGCCGCCGCAACCGGTGAAAATGATACCGCCGAAACTTTTCCGAACTTTGTGTGGTCGCAAAGCACATAGGTTACAAAGCTTCGCTCTATGGCAACAGCTTTCAGCATTGCCTCCTCGGTGTCCGGGGTTGTAAAGCCCTGCTTTTCGCTGACTCCGTTTGTTCCGATGAACGCTTTTGAAAAGTTATATTTCTGAAGATTTGAAGCGGCTACTAAGCCTATGATTGCCTCGGTTGTGCTTTTTAATTCACCGCCGATAACAAAAACCTTGCAGCCATTGGCCGTCAGCTCCTTTGCGTGGGCGATTCCGTTGGTTACAAAGGTTGCTTTGGAAGAGGTTATATATTTCGTCATAAGAAAGGTGGTTGTGCCTGCGTCGATAAAAACGAAATCGTCATCATTTATCTGCGAAGCGGCATATTTTGCTATTGCTTCCTTTTCGTTTATGTTCATCAGCGATTTTTTGTTGAAATCCTCCTCGTTGTGGAGAAATTCCTGCCCGAGAACAGTCGCACCGCCGTGAACCTTGTTTATTTTCCCGAGCTGGGAAAGAGCCAAAAGGTCACGCCTTATCGTAGATTCGCTTGTTTCGAATTTTTCGGCAAGCTTTGAAACGGTAACCGAGCCGTTCTGACGCAGAATTTCAAGTATCTGCGCTCTTCTGTCGGTTGTAAGCATATTCACACCTCCGATATCTCTGTTGTGCCTTAATTATACAAAAACAGTCAGATACAGTCAATATCGCGCAATAAAATTCAGCGTTTATGCTTATAGTGTGCCCGTTTTGTTATCTAATATGCAATATTATTGAACCGTAAATGCGCACTTTTGCACGTTTTAAATTTTTCAATCATAAAAATACGCATCGGATAACATAAAAAAATCCGCCCGAAAGGCGGACGACATCAGTCATAAATTCCATTAGCAGACGGAAAAAAGTCAATGAAAAACTGCGGCTTTTTCGTTTTTCTCGTTTTTGACAAAAATAAAAACCGAAAGCCCTTGAAAACAAAGGCTTTCGGCATTGCTTGTGGCGCGCCAAAAGGGATTTGAACCCCCGACCTTCCGCTTAGGAGAAGTCTCGGAGGGGCTTTTCTTATTCCCTCGAGATCCTCAAAAATCCTTGATTTTACTGGCTTTTTCGAAATTTTAGTGTTAATAATTTCTCTTATGAAATCTGCTAATTTTACGCCGTTTTTTCC
>ULLL01027072.1_pt1 | contig 22223 bp, 12 predicted proteins | sample 1951391 | NCBI WGS metagenome assembly ULLL01 (sample SAMEA4835524, study PRJEB28245) | human gut metagenome | biome: gut microbiome; material: fecal sample | place: Denmark | collected 2008
AACGGTATCTCACGACAGGTACTTTTTAAACTGCGTACCGGATAAAATTATCGAGATGTTCCCGACGGGATTTAATGAATACAACGGCGGATACGACTATTACCTTGAGCATAAAAAGCCGGAAATCGTCGAAAAAACCGTTAAAGCGGACAGCGAGAATAAAGCCGCATACAAAGAGAACAAAAAGAACAAGGCGGACGACAGAAAACGCAGAGCTAAGCTGTTATCTCTTCAGCGCGAAATGGACAGTCTTGAAGCTGAAATTGCAACGCTTAAAGCGGAGTCGGAAAAGCCCGACGTCTCGAGCGATTATCAAAAATTATCGGATATTCTCGCGTTGATTGCTGACAAGGAGAGCTGCCTTGAGGATGCTGAAACCGAGTGGCTTGAGCTTTCGGAATAAACTTAAAAGCGACTGTAAAGGCTGAGTAGCACTCAACCGTTTACAGCCGCTTTTTTATGTTATCTCTCTAAGGCAAAAACGATATATCCTTATCGGCTGACGGTACTGTTGTCGGCATTTTTGTGCCGTTTAACACAGTTGCCTCCACAACGGTACCCTTGCCGTATTTCTCGTTTATTCGAAGCATTGCTTTATCGAGTCTTTCGAGCTTTTCATGACGCGTCATATCAAAGCCGAGGCTCAGCTGCTGAGGCTTATCCGGATTTAAAAGCTCTATTGCGCGCACCGTGACAGCTCTTACCGGAGTTTGCCATTTATATATCTGCTTAAACAGCGAAAAGGCTTTAAGGGCAATTTCTCGGCTGTTTTGTGTTGGATAAATGAGCTTACTCTGCGATTGTGACGTGAACAATGCGGTGTTTTTAATTCCTATCTGCACACCGCCGGCAAGAAGGCCGTCCTCCCTAAGATGCTTCGACACTGCATGGGACAGAGATAGTAGGACGCGCCACACCTCATCATTATCTCGTAAATCGTCTACGCACGTAACTCCCCTGCCAACACTCTTGACCGGAGGTCTGTAACCCATATTACAGACGGGCGAATTTTCAAGGCCGTTGGCGCAGCGCCACAACACAACGCCGTTCTTACCGAACGTAGTCTTTAAGAACGCAGGATCACTTTTTGCAATGTCCCCTATTGTTATAATACCGTACTTTTTAAGCACCTTAGAGGTGCTTCTTCCGACCCATAGCATATCCTCGGCTGGTAGCTGCCAAATCATATCGCGAAAATTTTCACGTCGTATAACCGTAACCGCATCGGGCTTTTTCATATCGCTACCGAGCTTTGCAAACACTTTATTGAATGACACACCCACGGAAATAGTAAGTCCGAGTTCTTTTTTTACAGCCTCTCTGACATCATCGGCGATGGTATCGGGAGAGCCGAATAGCCGTGTACTTCCGCTTACATCAAGCCAGCACTCGTCAATACCGAACGGCTCTATCATATCGGTGTATCTGCCGTATATTGATTTTACCGCACGTGAATATTTGATATATTCGGAAAATCGAGGAGGAAAAACCAAAAGATTAGGACATTTGCCCTTTGCCTGCCATATAACGTCGCCTGTTTTTACCCCGCATTTTTTTGCCGCCTCGGACTTTGCCAGCACTATGCCGTGCCTATCCTCGGTTCTGCCGCAAATTGCAATAGCTTTGCCGCGCAGTTCCGGAGAAACAACCGTTTCAACCGAAGCGTAAAAATTATTCAAATCACAATGAAGTATTGCCCGTTCCATAAAATCACCGAAAAAATTATTGTACCGTCATTGTAACCGAACATTTGTTCTGTGTCAATAGTAAAAATATAACAGTCCCGAAATTCGGTCTGAACATAAAAAAATCACCCCTGAAAAACAGAGGTGATTTTTAATTATCGTATTAACGAATTATTCGTCAATTTCAGTAACAACGCCTGAACCAACGGTACGTCCGCCTTCACGAATAGCGAAACGAAGACCCTGCTCAATAGCGATAGGAGTGATAAGCTCAACGCTCATAACAACGTTATCGCCGGGCATGCACATCTCAGTTCCCTCGGGAAGAGTGATAGTACCGGTAACGTCGGTAGTTCTGAAATAGAACTGAGGACGATAGTTATTGAAGAACGGTGTATGACGGCCGCCCTCGTCCTTAGTAAGGACGTAAACCTGGCCCTTGAACTTTGTATGAGGATGGATTGAACCGGGCTTAGAAAGAACCTGGCCACGCTCAATCTCAGTTCTCTGAATACCACGAAGAAGTGCGCCGATGTTGTCGCCTGCCTCAGCATAATCAAGAGTCTTTCTGAACATCTCGATACCGGTAACAACGGTCTTCTTCTTTTCGTCGGTAAGACCAACGATTTCAACTTCATCGTTGAGCTTAAGAACACCACGCTCAACACGGCCGGTAGCAACAGTACCACGGCCTGTGATGGTCATAACGTCCTCAACAGGCATAAGGAACGGCTGGTCTGATTTACGGTCGGGAGTCGGGATGTAGTTATCAACAGCATCCATAAGGTCCCAAATCGGCTTAAGCTCGGGAGCGTTAATATCGTCGCCCGAATACTCAAGAGCTTTAAGAGCAGAACCAACGATGATCGGTGTGTCGTCGCCCGGGAAGTCATACTCGTTAAGAGTCTCACGAACTTCCATTTCAACAAGCTCAAGGAGCTCGGGATCGTCAACCTGATCAGCTTTGTTAAGAAATACTACGATGTAGGGAACGCCAACCTGACGAGCGAGAAGAAGGTGCTCTTTAGTCTGAGCCATCGGGCCGTCGGTAGCAGCGATAACAAGGATAGCACCGTCCATCTGAGCAGCACCGGTGATCATGTTCTTGATATAGTCAGCATGGCCGGGGCAGTCAACGTGAGCATAGTGACGCTTTTCGGTCTCGTACTCAACGTGAGCGGTGTTGATCGTTATACCACGCTCTCTCTCTTCGGGAGCCTTATCGATCATTGAATAGTCTTCGAACTGAGCGAAGCCCTTCATTGCGAGTGTTTTTGTAATAGCAGCTGTTAACGTGGTCTTACCATGGTCAACGTGACCGATAGTACCGATGTTAACATGGGGTTTGGTTCTTTCGAATTTTGCCTTTGCCATTGAATTTTCCTCCTTTTTTATGAGAACAAATAAATTTTTTCATTGTGGTTGATATTTTATCAATAAATGAATAAAATATCAAGTCTTTTCAGCTATTTAATCAGTCTTTTTTAGTTCTTTCGCTGATAATCTTTTCAGCGATTGACTTCGGAACTTCTTTATATCCGTCGGGTTCCATTACATACTGACCGCGTCCCTGAGTCTTGGAACGAAGGTCGGTAGCATAACCGAACATTTCGGAAAGCGGAACGTGAGCATTGATCTGCTTAGCACCAGTTCTCTCTTCAAAGCCCTGAATCTCACCGCGGCGAGAGTTAAGGTCGCCGATAACGTCGCCCATATATTCCTCGGGAACGATGACGGTAACTTTCATTATGGGTTCGAGGAGAACCGGATCGGCCTTCTTGGAAGCATCCTTGAATGCCATAGAACCTGCAATCTTGAATGCCATTTCCGAAGAGTCAACCTCGTGATAAGATCCGTCGTAAAGAGTTACCTTTACGTCAACAACCGGATAACCGGCAATAACGCCCGACTGCATAGCACCCTGAATACCCTGGTTAGCAGGTTCGATGTATTCCTTCGGAATAGCACCGCCGACGATGTTATTTACGAACTCATAGCCCTTATTGGGGTTAGGCTCAATGTTAATCTTAACGTGACCGTACTGACCTTTACCGCCTGACTGACGGGCGTATTTGGTATCGGAAGAAGCGGGCTTACGGATTGTCTCCTTGTAAGCAACCTGCGGCTTACCTACGTTAGCCTCAACCTTGAATTCACGAAGCATTCTGTCAACGATAATTTCAAGATGAAGCTCACCCATACCGGCGATGATGGTCTGACCGGTCTCTTCATCGGTATAGCACTTAAAGGTAGGATCCTCTTCAGCAAGCTTCTGAAGAGCGATACCCATCTTTTCCTGACCTGCTTTGGTCTTAGGCTCAATTGCTACACGGATAACGGGATCCGGGAATTTCATTGATTCAAGAATTATCGGGTGTTTCTCATCGCAGAGAGTATCACCTGTCGTAGTGTTCTTAAGACCTACGGCAGCTGCTATATCACCTGCATAAACGCAGTCAATATCTTCTCTGTGGTTAGCGTGCATCTGAAGTATACGGCCCATTCTCTCGTCGTCGTCCTTAACGGAGTTGTAAACGGTTGAACCGGCAGTCAGAGTACCCGAATAAACTCTGAAGAAGCAGAGCTTACCGACATAGGGGTCGGTGGCAATCTTGAATGCGAGGGCCGAAAACGGCTCCGAATCCGAAGAATGTCTGTCTTCCTCTTCGTCTGTATCGGGGTTTACACCCTTTATAGCCGGAACATCAGTAGGAGCCGGCATATAATCAACTATTGCATCGAGAAGAGGCTGTACGCCCTTGTTGCGGTAAGAGGTACCGCAGGTTATCGGAACCATTTTATTCTCGATAGTTGATTTACGGATAGTTCTCTTGATTTCCTCAACGGTGAATTCCTCGCCGTTGAAGTATTTTTCCATAAGCTCGTCGTCCTGATCTGCGACATGCTCGATAAGCTTTGCACGATACTTCTCGGCAAGCTCCTTCATATCGTCGGGGATAGGCTCACGTCTTACGTCTTTACCGAGGTCATCATAATAAATCTCGGCATCCATTTCTACGAGGTCAACGATACCCTTGAATGTGTCTTCAGAACCGATGGGGAGCTGAATCGGCACGGGGTTACATTTGAAACGCTCGTCTACCATGTCAAGAACATGGTAGAAGTCCGCACCCATGATATCCATCTTATTGACGTAAATCATACGCGGAACATGATATTCATCAGCCTGGCGCCAAACGGTTTCAGACTGAGGCTCAACACCGCCCTTTGCGCACAAAACGGTAACCGAACCGTCAAGTACACGAAGCGAACGCTGAACTTCAACAGTGAAATCAACGTGGCCGGGAGTGTCGATAATATTGATACGATGGTTTTTCCAGAAACAAGTAGTTGCAGCGGAAGTGATGGTTATACCTCTCTCCTGCTCCTGCGCCATCCAGTCCATGGTAGCGTCGCCGTCGTGGGTCTCACCGATTTTATGGTTTACACCCGTGTAAAACAATATACGCTCTGTGGTAGTTGTTTTACCGGCGTCGATATGCGCCATTATACCAATATTTCTTGTTTTTTCAAGAGTGACCTTTCTTGGCATAACATCCTCCATAACCGTATAAATACGGTAACATAAATATTAGTAAGCTTACCACCTGAAATGAGCAAAAGCTTTGTTTGCTTCTGCCATCTTGTGAGTGTCTTCGCGCTTTTTGAATGCCGAACCTGTTTCATTTACGGCATCCATTATCTCGTTTGCAAGTCTTTCCTTCATAGTTCTCTCGGAACGCTGACGAGCATAGAGAGTGATCCATCTAAGACCTAAGGTCTGTCTTCTTTCGGGACGAACCTCGATCGGGACCTGATAGGTAGCACCGCCTACGCGGCGAGCCTTAACCTCGAGAACGGGCATAACATTTTCCATTGCGGCATCAAATACCTCCAACGGTTCCTTACCCGTCTTCTCAGCGATAATGTTAAATGCGTCATAAACGATTTTCTGGGCTACGCCCTTTTTACCGTCATACATAACGCTGTTGATAAGCCTGGTTACAAGCTTTGAATTGTAAAGCGGATCCGGCAAAACATCACGTTTTGCTATCTGGCCTCTTCTTGGCACTTCGCTTCCCTCCTTCATAATTATAATGATATCATAGGTACTCGGTGACAAAACCCCGTGGTGTCAATGCAAGAGGCATAATATAAGAAATATATATACACCCTGCACGGACTTAAAACCTTGCAAGTAGATTCTGTCTTTAAATAGTCGGCGAAATTACGCCTTTTTAGCTGCCTTGGGTCTCTTAGCACCGTACTTTGAACGGCTCTGCATTCTGCCCGTAACGCCCTGAGTATCAAGTGTACCGCGGACAATATGGTAACGAACACCGGGGAGATCCTTAACACGCCCGCCTCTTATAAGAACAACTGAGTGCTCCTGAAGATTGTGACCTACGCCGGGAATATAAGCTGATACTTCGATTCCGTTTGTAAGACGAACTCTGGCGAGCTTACGGAGAGCTGAGTTAGGCTTCTTAGGAGTGTCGGTCTTTACAACCGTGCAAACTCCTCTCTTCTGCGGAGAAGCGTTGTTAGTCATAACGTTCTTCTTCGAGTTAAGACCCTTACCGAGAGCCGGAGCCTTCGATTTCTTCTCAACTGTCTGTCTGCCACTGCGAACAAGCTGGTTAAATGTCGGCAAATTCATTGCACCTCCTTCTGAAAATATGACACAATGTGTCAGCAAAACAAACACTTCCGTTAAAAAAGTGTTTGTTTTGCTCACACAATCAAAGATTTTAACATTTAAAACCTTTGATTGTCAAGCTTTTATTTAAATTTTCTTTTACGCGGGCTCATTTGCAGGCTCATCGGGATTAGTATCATCCGAATAAGTCTTTTCGAGCTCGACCTCGCTGTAACACTTCATACCCGTGCCGGACGGAAGAAGCTTACCGATAATAACATTTTCTTTAAGGCCGATAAGAGGATCGGTTTTGCCCTTAATAGCTGCATCGGTGAGAACTCTTGTGGTTTACTGGAAGGAAGCCGCCGACAGGAAGGAATCGGTAGCAAGCGAAGCCTTTGTGATACCGAGAAGCACCGGTTCGCAGGTGGCCGGAGTAAACTCCTTACCCTCTGCCTCGCACTCTGCGCTGACGCGCTTGTTCTCTTTGTTGAAGTCGGATTTTTCAATGGTAGCTCCGGGAAGAAGCTCGGTTGAACCCGGCTCATCCACCTTGAGCTTTCTCATCATCTGACGAACGATAACCTCAATGTGCTTATCATTGATATCAACACCCTGCATACGATAGGTCTTCTGAACTTCCTTGATAAGGTAGTCGTGAACCGCATTGACGCCGTTGATGGCGAGTATGTCGTGGGGATTGGGAGCACCCTCTGTAAGAGCGGTACCCTTCTTTATGAATATCGGGTTGCCGTTTTCATCCTTATCGCTGTTGAACTTCTTGCGGAAGCCGTAAGGAATAAGGTAGGTTTTTTCTTCGGCCGTCTCGGGATTGGTGATGACAATGTGCTCATTCTTTTTAATTTCGCGGAATGAGAGATAGCCGTCAATCTCGGCAAGAATTGCGAGAGTCTTGGGCTTTCTTGCCTCAAACAATTCCTCGACACGGGGAAGACCCTGTGTAATATCCTGGCTTGATGCGATACCGCCGGTATGGAAGGTACGCATTGTAAGCTGTGTACCGGGCTCACCTATTGACTGAGCCGCTATGATACCGACAGCCTCGCCCACGGTAACAGGCTCGCCTGTCGCAAGATTCGAACCGTAGCACTTAATGCAAACGCCGTGGTCCGATTCGCAGGTGAGAAGCGAACGTATCTTTATTCTTCTGTCTGCTTCATTGGGACGGGCGTTAACGATAGCCGCGACTTTAGCTGCATCGTCCTCGGTCATCATCTTATCCTTGGACATAATAAGCTCGCCGGTTTTTTCGTCTACAAAATCCTCAAGAAGGAATCTGCCTGTAAGTCTCTCCTGGAGAGTCTCAATCATTTCCTTGCCCTCGTGGATATCGTAAACCTCAATACCGTCATGGCAATGGCAATCCTCTTCACGGATTATAACGTCCTGTGAAACATCGACAAGACGACGGGTAAGGTAACCCGAGTCAGCCGTTCTAAGCGCGGTATCGGCAAGACCTTTACGCGCACCACGCGATGAGATGAAGTATTCGAGTACATTAAGACCTTCGCGGTAATTGGCTCGAATCGGAACCTCAATGGTTTTACCTGCCGTATTTGCAATAAGTCCGCGCATACCGGCAAGCTGACGAAGCTGTGATTCCGAACCACGGGCACCGGAGTCAACCATCATATAAATGGGATTGTTTTTACCAAGGTTCTCTTTAATACCCTGAGAAACCTTATTGGTGCATTCTTCCCAAACCTTGATGACTCTCTTTGAACGCTCATTGTTGCTCAAAAGACCCATCTTATACTGTGCGGTGATGGCGTCAACCTTTTCCTCGGCTGCCTCAAGAAGCTCTTGCTTGTGCGGCGGGATTATAGCGTCGCATACGGCAACCGTTATACCGGATTTTGTTGAGTATTTATAGCCCTGAGCCTTAATGCTGTCAAGCATTACGGAGGCTATGTGTACGCCGTGCTTTTTAATGCACTTATCGATTATCTTGCCGAGGCCCTTCTTATCGACAAGGAATTCAACCTCAAGATTGAATGCGTTTTCGGGATTGCTTCTGTCGATAAAACCGAGATCCTGCGGAATGGGATTGTTGAATATGATTTTACCGAGAGTTGTGGGAACAAGCTTAGTAACCTTTTCACCGTTTATCTCTTTGGTCATACGAATTTTAATTTTTGAATGAAGACCGATGTCGCCCTCGTTGTAAGCCATGGTAGCCTCATCAACGCTGAGGAACGCTTTGCCTTCGCCCGGCTCGCCGTCTTTTTCCATAGTGAGGTAGTAAGAACCGAGTATCATATCCTGTGTGGGAACGGTAACCGGTTTACCGTCGGACGGCTTGAGAAGGTTATTTGCGGCAAGCATAAGGAGCCTTGCCTCTGCCTGAGCCTCTGCCGAAAGCGGTACGTGAACAGCCATCTGGTCGCCGTCGAAGTCCGCGTTGAATGCGGTACAAGCAAGCGGGTGAAGCTTAATGGCTCTGCCCTCTACGAGTACCGGCTCAAATGCCTGAATACCGAGTCTGTGAAGAGTGGGAGCACGGTTAAGCATAACGGGGTGATCCTTAATGACTATTTCGAGAGCGTCCCAAACCTCGGGCTTTGCGCGCTCTACCATTTTTCTCGCCGACTTGATGTTGCCTGCAACGCCGGTTTCAACAAGACGTTTCATAACGAACGGCTTAAACAGCTCAAGTGCCATTTCCTTGGGAAGACCGCACTGATGCATTTTAAGCTCGGGTCCTACTACGATAACGGAACGGCCGGAATAGTCGACACGTTTACCGAGGAGGTTCTGTCTGAAACGACCCTGCTTACCTTTAAGCATATCGGAAAGAGATTTAAGAGCACGGTTGTTGGGGCCCGTTACGGGTCTGCCGCGTCTGCCATTGTCTATAAGAGCATCGACAGCCTCCTGAAGCATTCTCTTTTCGTTTCTTACAATTATATCGGGAGCGTTGAGCTCAAGAAGTCTTTTAAGACGGTTGTTTCTGTTGATAACACGTCTGTAAAGATCGTTGAGGTCCGACGTTGCAAATCTGCCGCCGTCGAGCTGTACCATAGGACGGATATCGGGCGGAATTACCGGAATAACGTCGAGAATCATCCATTCGGGACGGTTACCGGAAAGCTTGAATGCTTCGGCGACTTCAAGTCTTTTAAGTATTCTTGCTTTCTTCTGACCCGACGCCTCAGAGAGCTCCTCACGGAGCTGCTCTGTAAGCGCGTCAACGTCGATTTCGCAGAGAAGCTCTTTGATGGCTTCGGCGCCCATACCGGCCTTGAAGTCATCCTCATACTTCTCTCTCATATCGAGATACTCTTTTTCGGAGAGTATCTGCTTCTTTTTAAGCTCTGTATCACCGGGATCGGTGACAATATATTTTGCGAAATAGAGAACCTTTTCAAGCTCTCTCGGAGAAATGTCAAGGATAAGTCCCATTCTTGACGGGATACCCTTGAAATACCAAATATGCGAAACGGGAGCGACAAGCTCGATATGGCCCATTCTCTCACGTCTTACCTTGGATTTGGTAACCTCAACTCCGCAGCGCTCGCATATTTTACCCTTATAGCGAATTCTCTTGTATTTTCCGCAATGGCACTCCCAGTCCTTTGTGGGTCCGAATATCCTTTCGCAGAAAAGTCCGTCGCGCTCGGGCTTTAAGGTACGATAATTTATGGTTTCGGGCTTTTTGACCTCGCCGTAAGACCACTCTCTGATCTGTTCGGGTGAAGCAAGACCGATTTTTATTGATTCAAAGGTTATATTTTCCATTGGCTCTTTACCTTTCTTCCATTAATTTTCAGAAATCTGCGAAACGTGAAATCAGAAATCCTCGTCATTGAGGTCATCCGAATCAAAACCGTCTTCGGAATCGCTTGTATAATCGTCATTCTCGTATTCGTCGGCGTCTTCTTCTCTGTCAGGAATATAACCGTCATCATAAGAAGCGTCGTTGACCTCTGAAAATGCTTCGTTGTCAGCCATCGTAGGAGTAACATCATCGTCATCGTAGGTCTGTTTAAGGTCAATCTCCTCGTTATTTGCGTCAAGAACCTTGACGTCAAGAGCAAGCGACTGAAGCTCCTTAATGAGAACCTTGAACGACTCCGGAATACCGGGCTTCGGAACATTGAGACCCTTGACTATCGACTCGTAAGTCTTTACACGGCCCACAACATCGTCCGACTTAACGGTGAGAATTTCCTGAAGAGTATAAGCTGCGCCGTAAGCCTCAAGGGCCCAAACCTCCATCTCACCGAAACGCTGACCGCCGAACTGAGCTTTACCGCCCAATGGCTGCTGGGTAACGAGTGAATACGGACCCGTGCTTCTTGCGTGAATCTTATCGTCAACAAGATGGTGGAGCTTAAGGAAGTACATAACGCCTACGGTTATGGGGTTGTCAAACTTTTCACCCGTTCTGCCGTCGGTAAGTATCGACTTACCGTCCTCACGGTAGCCTGCCTCTTTAAGAGCCTCGCGAATATCGGATTCATGCGCACCGTCAAATACCGGCGTTGCGATTTTTTGACCGAGCTTGCGGTAAGCAAAACCGAGATGAACCTCAAGCACCTGACCGATGTTCATTCGGGAGGGTACGCCGAGGGGGTTAAGAAGAATGTCGAGCGGAGTACCGTCATCAAGGAACGGCATATCCTCCTGCGGAAGTATTCTTGAAACAACACCCTTGTTACCGTGACGACCTGCCATCTTATCGCCGACGGAAATCTTACGTTTCTGAGCGATGTAGCAGCGTACTACTTTATTAACGCCGGGGCTGAGCTCGTCGCTGTTTTCTCTTGTAAACACTTCGACGTTTACTACTATGCCGTATTCGCCGTGCGGTACGCGAAGGGAAGTATCGCGAACCTCTCTTGCCTTTTCGCCGAATATTGCGCGGAGAAGTCTCTCCTCGGCGGTAAGCTCCGTCTCGCCCTTAGGCGTTACCTTACCGACAAGTATATCGCCCGAGTGAACCTCGGCACCGATACGGATTATACCGTTTTCGTCAAGGTCGGAAAGAGCGTCTTCACCGACGTTCGGGATATCTCTCGTAATATCTTCCGGTCCGAGCTTGGTATCTCTCGACTCAAGCTCATATTCCTCTATATGAATTGAAGTATAAACATCGTTGCGGACAAGCTTTTCGTTGATAAGAACAGCGTCCTCGTAGTTGTAGCCTTCCCAAGTGGTAAAGCCGATAAGCGCATTCTTACCGAGTGAAATTTCGCCGTTTGAGGTTGCAGGACCGTCGGCTATAACCTCATGAGCCTCAACCTTTTGACCCTCGGAAACTATCGGGCGCTGATTTATGCATGTGCCCTGGTTAGAACGCATAAATTTGATTATGTCATAATGGTCAACCGAACCGTCATCCGTAGTGATTTCAACAGTTTCCGCATCAGCCTTGGTTACGGTACCGGCGCGCTTTGCGAGAACTACGGTGCCCGAATCGACCGCCGCCTTGTATTCCATACCGGTTCCTACTATAGGAGACTCGGTTGTGAGAAGCGGAACCGCCTGTCTCTGCATGTTTGAACCCATAAGTGCACGGTTTGCGTCGTCGTTCTCAAGGAAAGGAATCATTGCGGTTGCAACGGAAACTACCATCTTCGGCGATACGTCCATGTAGTCGGCTTCCGAAGCCTCAATCTCCATAAACTCGTCACGATAACGGGCATTGACCTTTTTGCGCTTGAATTTGCCGTTTTCGTCGAGAGGCTCGTTAGCCTGAGCTACCATGTAGTTATCCTCGACGTCTGCGGTCATATAGGTGACCTCATCAAGCACCGTTCCCGTTTCCTTATCTATGCGGCGGAACGGAGCCTCGATAAAGCCGTATTTATTGATTCTTGCAAAGGTTGCAAGATAAGAGATAAGTCCGATGTTCGGTCCTTCGGGGGTCTCTATGGGGCACATACGGCCGTAGTGGCTGTAATGAACGTCACGAACCTCGAAGCCTGCACGGTCACGTGAAAGACCGCCGGGACCGAGAGCGGAAAGTCTTCTCTTATGAGTAAGCTCTGCGAGTGGGTTTGTCTGATCCATGAACTGAGAAAGCGGAGACGAACCGAAGAACTCTTTTATAGCCGCCATAACTGGGCGAATATTTATCAAAGCGGCGGGAGTTACCTTATCGGGCTCCTGCGCCTGAAGAGTCATTCTTTCTTTTACAACTCTCTCCATTCTGGAGAAGCCTATTCTGAACTGATTCTGAAGAAGCTCGCCGACGGAACGGATACGACGATTGCCGAGATGGTCTATGTCATCCGTTGTACCTACGCCGTCCGCAATGCAGTTGAGGTAGTTGATAGAAGCCATTATATCATCGATTATGATATGCTTCGGAATAAGGTCGTCGCAACGAGCCGAAAGCTCCTCGGAAAGTGCATCCTTATCGTCGCCGCACTTTTCGAGCACTTCCTGAAGCACGGTAAAGCGTACCTTCTCGTTAATGCCGATATCCTCAAGCTCAGCCTCTGTGAACATGGGAACATACTCGCCGATATCAACCATACCGTTTGAATAGACCTTAACGGTTTTATCCTCCGGAGTTACTATAACGGCGGTATTAACGCCCTCCTGCTCTATTCTGTAAGCAAGCTCGGGGGTTATGGTTTCGCCCGGCTCCGCAAGTATCTCGCCGGTAAGATTGCTGATAATCGGTTCATCAGCCTTGAAGCCGGCTATGCGAGCGGAGATTGCAAGCTTTTTATTGTATTTATAGCGACCTACTCTTGAAAGGTCATATCTGTGCGGATCGAAGAAGAGATTATCAATCTGTGCCTGAGCAGTCTCGAGTGTGGGAGGCTCGCCGGGACGCAGTCTCTTGTATACTTCGATAAGAGCCTGCTCGGTATTTATGGTAGTATCCTTTTCGAGAGTAGCTTTGATTCTCTCGTCATAGCCGAAAAAGTCAAGTATCTCTTCGTTTGAGGAAAGTCCGAGTGCTCTGATAAAGGTAGTGATGTAAATCTTTCTGTTCTTATCAATTCTTACATAAAACAGGTCGTTCTGGTCAGTTTCGTACTCGAGCCATGCGCCTCTGTTGGGGATAACGGTAGTCGAGTAGAGCTCTTTACCCGTTTTATCATGCGTCATACCGTAGTACACGCTGGGAGAACGGACAAGCTGCGAAATGATAACGCGCTCCGCACCGTTGATTACGAAGGTACCGCTGTCTGTCATGAGCGGGAAATCGCCCATATAGACTTCGCTTTCTTTAATTTCGCCCGTTTCTTTGTTGAGCAGCCTTGCAGTAACTCTTAAAGGAGCAGCATATGTCGCGTCCCTCTCTTTACATTCCTTGACGGTATATTTGGGAGCATCGTCCATTCTGTAATCGACAAAGCTCAAAACAAGGTTGCCGGAATAGTCCGTAATATCTGCGACATCGCGGAATACTTCCTTCAGACCTTCGTCAAGAAACCATTGATAGGAATTTTTCTGTACCTCGATGAGGTTGGGCATCTCCATTACCTCATTGATTTTAGAAAAGCTCATGCGTGTGTTTCTTCCGAGTTTTACTGGTTTGACATTCACCATAGGGCTTATCACTCTCCGTTCGCAAAATTATTCCAAACGCCGACCGCAAAAATCAAGGGTATTGACAAATTGCAACCCGGCGGGAGATTACTATAATAATTGATTGTGATATGCTATTGATTTAATTGATTTTTTGTGATAAACTACTAATACAAAAAAACGACAAGAGCATATGCTTCCATTTTATAGCAGTTTATTATTATATGCTTGTCAATGGCATATGTCAAGTCTTTTTTGATTATTTTCGGAGATGTTATTGTATTATGTTGAATTTTGAAGAGCTTTCGCACAAGCTCTTTTCTCTTGTCATTTTCAGAAATCTGTTAAATGACGAGGTCATCAAGTCGTTCACCGAGCTTGCCGATGAACAAAAGAGCGAAAAAAAAGAGGTTTACTTATATGCCGATTTTCTCTCGAAGCTATTTGCGGAAACCGATAATTTTTCAAAATATGTTTTAAACGCCGTTCTTGAGGACGAAAACGCTTACATATTAAAGTATGGTCACAAAAAGCTCGGCAGCCATTATGACGAGGCTCTGAATATGGAGCTTGACACGCTTAACGAATTGGCAGCCGTGCGGTCGGACGATGTTAAAAAGAGCCTGCGTCTCGAAAATGAGTCTCTACCCGGCTGGACTACCGAGAAAACCGATGTAAAAAGCATTTATCTCTCCAGAATAAAAAACATATCCAAAACCGGATACGGCATATGGGCAAAATACCACGTCTTTATCATTAAAAACGGTGATATTGTGCCTGTTAAATACCCCGACACGCAAAAACTTTCGGATTTTTCCGGTTACGAGCGCGAGCGCAGCGAGGTAATTGATAACACAAAGGCTCTTTTAAAGGGAGAACCGTGCAATAATGTTCTTTTATACGGCGACGCCGGAAGCGGTAAGAGCAGTACCGTAAAAGCAATAGCGAACGAATTTAAGGATGACGGTTTGAGACTTATCGAGGTTAAGAAAAATCAGCTCTATTCCCTGCCGGACATAATGGACAGAATATCGGGCAATCCGCTTAAATTCATAATATTTATAGATGATTTGAGCTTCACCAAAAACGATGAGGACTTCGGTGCGCTGAAGGCTATTTTGGAGGGCAGCGTAAACGGCAGAGCCAAAAACATAGCGATATACGCAACATCAAACCGCCGTCATCTTGTCAAAGAGAGCTTTGCCGACCGAGACGGAGACGATGTTCATATTCAGGATACGATGCAGGAGCTTACAAGCCTTTCGGCAAGATTCGGCTTGCAAATTACGTTTTCAAGGCCGGACAAAAATCTGTATTCGGGCATTGTTGTTGAACTCGCAAAAAAATACGGCATAAATATGCCGGAGGACAAGCTTATAATGAAAGCGGAGGCTCACGCTTTGAGAGCCGGCGGCAGAAGTCCGAGGACCGCAAGGCAATTTATAGAATATCTCGCATACAAGCAGGATGCGGAAAAGGAATAAGCTGTTATTAATTTGTTTGTATAAATTCAGTATAAAAAGATTGGAGAAGAAAATGGAGATCAAAAAAAGATACGATTGGGAAAACCCCGCCGTTATCAAAAGAAACAAAGAGGACGGCCACGTCATCGCCTTTTCATACGATAACGCGCTCGACGCCGCGGAAAGAAAAGAGTCACCTTACAAGGTAACTCTTAACGGAAAATGGAAATTCCATTGGCAGATGGGCATAGACAACTGTCCGCCTGATTTTTATGAGCCGAGCTTTGATGATTCAGATTGGCGATACATAACCGTTCCGTCGGTTTGGCAAACGGAGGGTACGGGCAGTGCTCCGTATTACTATGCAAGTACTTTTCCGAGGGCTATCAGCCGTCAAAAGAGCAAAATCCCCTGCATTGATCACAATATGCAGGAAATCGGTCTTTACAGACGTGCATTTACCCTGCCCGAAAACTTCGACGGAAAAGAAATATTTTTACACTTCGGCGCAGCCAAATCCGCAATCGAGGTATATATAAACGGAAGCTTTGTAGGTTATTCGCAGGGCTCCATGACTCCGCACGAATTTGACATCACAAAATATGTTAAGAACGGAATCAACGAGGTGGCCGTAAAATGTTACCGTTACAGCGACGCTCAGTACATAGAGGATCAGGATATGTGGCTTCTCTGCGGTCTTTACAGAGAGGTATATATCTTCGCCGAGCCCAAGACCTGTCTTCGCGACTTCTTTATAACAACCGACCTTGATAAGGATTACAAGGACAGCGACACAAAGCTTGAAGCAAAAATCATAAATTACGAAGGCGAAGACAAAGCTTCAAAGCTCAGTGCTTATATTGAAAAAGACGGCAAAAAGCAAAAGCTGGGTTCGGAGGAATTCACGATTGCCGGAAAAGACAGCAAAACAATAAACCTTGAAGCGGTAATAAAAAATCCGCTCAAATGGAGTGCCGAAACACCGGAGCTCTACACTCTTGTTATCGAGCTTAAAACCGGTAAAACAACAACATACAAGTCAATCCGTTTCGGTTTCAAAAAGGTTGAGATAGTAGGAGAAAAAATTCTCTTTAACGGCCAGCCTCTGATGATTCGCGGTGTAAACCGTCACGATTTCGACCCGGATCACGGTTGGGCGGTTCCGAAGGAGAGATATTATCAGGATCTCGACATAATGAAACGCTGCAACATAAATTCTATCCGCACTTCTCACTATCCTGATGATCCGTTCTTCTATGAGCTTTGCGACGAATACGGTTTCTATGTTATGGACGAATGCGATATGGAAAGTCACGGCGTCCGCAGAAAGGGCGTTCCCGGAAGCAATCCCGTATGGACTAATGCGGTTGTGGACAAAATGCAGAGAATGGTACTTCGCGACAGAAACCACGCCTGCGTATTTATGTGGTCACTCGGCAATGAGGCCGGCGACGGCACAAACTTCGCTAAGATGAAGGAAGCCGCTTTGGAGCTTGACAAAACGAGGCAGTTCCACTATGAGGGCGATTTTGACCTAACAAAGAGCGACGTTATATCGAGAATGTACCCCCTCCCCGACATTATGGAAAAACTCGGCAATCGCGAGCCAATCACCATAAGCCTTTACGATAACGTTGCAAACCAGCTCGCCGCAGATTCAAAGCCCATTCCGAAAGAGGCTTACACGAAGCCCGTAATACTATGCGAATATGCGCACGCAATGGAAAACAGCCTCGGTAACTTCCAGGAATATATGGATGACTTCGAGAAATACGATAATATGTGCGGCGGATTTATTTGGGACTTCGTAGACCAGGCTCTTCGCTACAAGGCTCCCGACGGAGATCATTGGCTTTACGGTACGGACTTTGAAAAATCAGAGCCGCGCAGACCCTTCCAGCTTCCCAACACAACCGCTATGACAGGCAGTAACACATACTTCTGTGCAAACGGTATAATTGCCGCCGACAGAAAGGTTCACCCGTCGGCATATGAGGTCAAAAAGGTTTACGCCGAAATGAAGGTTATTGAAAAAGACCTTGAAAAGAAAGAATTCACCGTTAAAAATAAGCACTTATTCACCGACCTTTCGGAATTTGACCTTAAATGGATCGTAACCGCAAACGGCAAAGAGATTGAATCGGGTATTATCGACAATCTTTCGGTTCCCCCACTCTCTTCAAAGGACATCACGGTACCGTTCTCTTCCGATAATCTTCCGAACGCCGAGTGCATTATCACATTCTCATTCCTTCGCAAAAACAAGGAGCGTTACTGCGAAAAGGGCTATGAACAGTCGTTTGACCAGATAATTCTAAAGAAGATGCCCGAAGCTCTTCCCGATAATTCAAAGGGTAAACTTCAATGCGTTCAGATAGGCACAACAGCTACAATTCAGGGTGAAAACTTCACGGTAAAGGTTACCGACGGCAAAATAGTTTCGCTGCGCTTTGACGGCAAGGAATATTTAAAAACACCCTTAAAGCCGAATTACTTCCGCGCGCTTATCGACAACGACTTTTCACTTACAAACTTTGTTCCCTTCCTTATTCCGCTTCATCCGTATTACACATGGAGAACCGCAACCGATACGGCACAGGGCTCAATAACAGCCATAGATGAGGGCGCAAACGGTGAAATCATCATATATGTAGACTGGGCAGTATTCTCATTCTCGGGCGTTAAATCGAAATATATTATCTATCCCGACGGCAAAATCGAGGTCAACCACGAGGGTACTCCCAAGGCCTTTACACTTCTGAGATTCGGTACGCAGATGGGGCTTATACCCGAACTCAACTACGTAAAGTGGTACGGCAGAGGTCCACAGGAAACATATATTGACCGTAAAACCGGCGGCAAAATAGCTATTCACGAGATGAGCGTTGACGACCTTGAGCACCACTATATGCGTCCGCAGGAAAACGGCAACAGAGTTGACGTCCGTTATGTCGAAATAACCGACAAGGACGGCAAGGGCCTTAAATTTACCGCTCCGTACAACACTCCGCTCGCATTCAGCGCCTGGCATTACACGCAGAATGAGCTTGAGAAAGCCACGCATATTCATGAGTTAAAGCACAAGGATATTACGACGTTTAACTTTGATTTAACTCAGCTCGGCGTAGGCGGAGATATGCCCGGTGACGCGCACGTGCGTGAGCCGTATATACTCCATCCAAACAAGAAATATGCTTATTCCTTTACCATAGAGAGCATAAAGAAATAATACGGCGATTTAAAATCCCCGATTTTGTCAATGACAAATCGGGGATTTTTTATATGATAACATTTGTGCCGACGAAAGATTTTTTCAACCGAAACAACAGGCAAAGCAAATTGAGACCCTATTTTTGGGTTTCACTTCTATGGGTGCGTGAACATTTAGGGCAACCTGTTCTGTTGTTGCCTGTTCTATTATGTGGAGTAGTTTGCCATTCATAGCCGCATTTGTGACATTTCCACCATACCTTTTTATGCGAGCCGCAAGTCACTTCTTTTGGAGATACAGTGTTTTTTTCATAATTCCAGTCTTTTAGTAATTCGGGCTTTTTAGAAGCCAAATCATTTATACCCGGAACTACAACACGACCCGCGCAACAAGGGCATCCGCAGCCTGATGTTCTTGTATTCGGAGTAGCCTGCCAGCCATAACCGCATTTATGGCATATCCACCACACTCTTTTATTTGAACTGCAAGACACCTTATCCGGAGATGTATCATTTTTTTCATAATCCCATTCTTCTGAAATCTGCGGATATTTTTCTGAAAGGCTATTTGTTTTAGCCGCTTCAAGTGATTTTTTCTTCCCTGCTTTCTTTCGCAAGCACTTTGTGCAACCGCCGCCGGCGTTTCGCAGCGAAGGCGAAGCTTGCCACTCGTAACCACATATGTGGCATTTCCACCACACTTTCTTTTCAGACCCGCAGCAAATACCGTCCGGAGATATTGCATTCTTTTCATAATCCCAATCTTTTAACAGTTCAGGCTTTTGTGAAGCCAAATCGGTTTTACCCTTGATTGGTAAACGACCGAAACAATAAGGACATCCGGAGCCTAAATTGGTTCTTGTGTATGGGGCGGCTTGCCAACTGTTACCGCATTTTTGACATTTCCACCACACTTTTTTATTTGATCCGCAGGAAACTTTATCCGGAGATACAGTATTCTTTTCATAATCCCATTCTTTCAGCAAATCAGGATGATGTGAAGCAAAATCATTTATACCCGGAACTACCGTTAAGCCTGCACAACAAGGGCATCCCCTACCTGATGTTCTTGTGTATGGTGTGGCTTGCCATTCGTAACCACACTTCTTGCACTTCCACCAATACTTTATATCAGAGCCACTGGAGACGGTTTCCGGATTTATATGTAAATTTTTCTCATAATTCCATTCTTCAAGCAGTTCCGGTTTTACATTGGCAATACAATTTTCTTTTATTGATTCTCTATATTTGGCTTTTATACCGATTCCGTCTTTGTCAACATCAACAATGATATTATTGCCCGGGTCAAGCAAGTCCAGCAGACTCTTTATCGCCTTGTTCAGGTGTTTACCACCTGTATCTGTGCAAGTAATCCTTATTGAATTCTTCGTATCCGGCAACTTTGAATCACGTATTCTTATTAAACGGATATTATGTTCTTTACAAAGCTCATCTTTTTTATTTTCTTTTTCTAATGCGTGACTGCTATTATGATAGTATACTCCATCGTATTCTACCGCCGTTTTTATATCGGGAATAAAAACATCTAATTCCATACCGAATTCCTTGTATCTTGACATCGCATCCGGATAAATTTTCTTTACATAATATAAGACAGTTTGCTCTGAAAACGAAGTACCAGCTAAGGTACAGTTCGGGCAACCGTGCCCGGACGCTCGTTTGTTTATTGTTGTTTGCCAACTGTTTCCGCAGAAAGAACACTTCCACCAGACTCTCTTGTTGCTTTTACTTGAATATTCATTAATATCTAAACCAACATTCTTCTCATAATCCCATTCTTTCGCTATATCCGGGTAATTTTTAACAAAACTATTTGTTTTAGCCGCATTGAGAGAGTTCTTCTTGGCAGCCGATTTATATGCGCATACAGGGCAACCTGTTCCGTTTTTTCCCGTCCTTCTGTTCGGTGTGGTTTGCCATTCATGACCGCACTTATGACATTTCCACCAAACCGTCTCATTTGACCCACATGAGTACTCGTTGGGTTTTTTAGTATTTTTATCATAATCCCAATCTTTTAGTAATTCAGGATATTTCTTTGCAAGATTATTTCTCTCAGCATAGGTTGCTTTTTGACTTATTCCTCTGTCCTTTGCGGCACAATAAGGGCATGCGGTTTTTCTGTAAGTTCTATTGCTTGGACTTGCCTCATAAGATTTACCGCACTTCTTACACTTCCACCAATACTTTTCAGCTGAACCGTAACTAACATCATCGGGTGTTACTGGATAGTTTTTATCGTAATCCCACTCATCAACAAGTTCGGGGTTATGTTGCGATAATTCTTTACCGGTATATATGAGTTTGCTCATATTTACATTTCCTTTCTGAATCGATAGTCGGTATTAATATAAGTGTAACACATTTTATATGGCTTCTCAAGAAAGCCATCTTTTTAAATGTACTTAAAATCGGACATAAACTCATAAAAAATCTTTATTTTGTGATATTTATTTGAAAAGCTACTTGACAATATACCCCTCACGGGTATATACTCAAGATACCCCCTAAGGGTATAGAAACGAGGTGTGGTTCATGGAAAACGAAAAGTGCTGTCACTGCTCACAGCGAAAAAAAGAGCGTTCCCCCGAGGAATATAAAAAGCTTATACACAGGCTTAACCGAATCGAGGGGCAAATCCGCGGAATAAAGGGCATGGTGGAAAACAACGCTTACTGCCCGGATATACTCATACAATCCGCCGCCGTAAACGCCGCGATAAATGCTTTTAATAAAGAACTGCTTGCAAATCACATCAGAACATGCGTTGCCGACGATATAAGGAACGGCAAAGACGAAGCGATTGACGAGCTTGTGGTTACACTTCAAAAGCTTATGAAATAAAGAAAGACGGGTAAAATATAATGAACGTTGTTTTAATAATAATTCTCATAGCAGTTGTGGTATTGGCGGCGGTTTCCGGCGCGAAACACTTTAAAGGACAGGGCGGCTGTTGCGGTGGCGGCGGAGAATTAAGACCCGAGCACAAAAAGCTCGACGGTCCCGTAACGGAAGAAAAGATAATTTCGATAGACGGAATGAGCTGCGAAAACTGCCGGAATCGCGTTGAACGAGCTATAAACAAAATAGACGGAGCTTCGGCGAGAGTAAATCTTCACAAAAAAGAAGCGGTTGTTTCGCTAGACAGAAAAATTGACGACGAAACGCTCAAAAACGCTGTTGAATCGGCAGGCTACAAGGCTGTTTCCGTAAAGACACGGGAGGTAAAAAAATAATGACACAGTATAACGTCACCGGTATGAGCTGTGCGGCGTGTTCTGCGAGAGTTGAAAAAGCGGTATCAAAAGTGCCCGGCGTAACGTCGTGTTCAGTCAGTTTACTCACCAACTCCATGGGCGTTGAAGGGACGGCATCGGACAAAGCTATAATATCCGCAATACAAAAAGCCGGCTACGGAGCATCTAAGAAAGGTGGAAGTAAAGCCGCCGAGAGTGCCGATGAATCCGCACTCCGCGACACAGAAACGCCAAAGCTCAAAAAGCGTCTGTTTTGGTCCGTCGGATTTCTTATAATACTGATGTATTTTTCGATGGGTCATATGATGTGGGGATGGCCCCTCCCCTCTTTTTATAGCAGCAATCACGTTGCAATGGGACTTACTCAGCTTTTGCTTACCGTTATAATTATGGTAATAAACCAAAAGTTCTTTATCAGCGGTTTTAAAAGTCTGTG
>ULLL01022765.1_pt1 | contig 19101 bp, 15 predicted proteins | sample 1951391 | NCBI WGS metagenome assembly ULLL01 (sample SAMEA4835524, study PRJEB28245) | human gut metagenome | biome: gut microbiome; material: fecal sample | place: Denmark | collected 2008
TGGCGCGGGCGGCGCGGCTCGAGCCAAACATCTCGTCGCCCTCGTCCTGGCGGGAGAGGTCGACGGAGGTCTGAATGACGTGCTGCGCCTTCTTGGAGGTGGCCATGGCGAAGATCATCACCAGGCCCGCCAGGATCAGGTAGAGGGGCGGCGTCGTGGCGCTCTCCATCAGCGAGGACATCATGAAGGTGTCGATGGTCTGGCCGTGGGCGTGGGCCGTGAAGTCCTGGTAGGAGTCGAGGCCAGCCAGCGGCACGCCGATGAAGTTGACAAGGTCGTTGCCGGCGAAGGCCATGGCGAGGCCAAACGTGCCCATGAGGACGGTAAACTTGAAGATGTTGACGCGCAGCAGGTGGAGGAGCTGCATCGCGACGGTAGAGACGAGAAACGTGCAGAGCAGCAGCCAGTTGGTGTGGTCCTCGATGTAGTCGCGCACGTTCTCGGGCAGGTAGGGGCTCTTGCCCATGCCCTTCATGAAGATGAAGTAGGAGAGGGCCGTGAAGGCGATGCCGCCGAAAATGGCGATGCTATAGCGGCTGTGCTTCGAGTAGTGGAAGGTGAAGACGACGCGACTCAGCCACATCACCACCATACCGATGACAAAGGAGATGGCCACCGAGACGAAGATGGCGATGATCACCTGCAAGGCCTTGTCGGAGTTGAGCAGGTCGGCGTATTCCAGCGTGGGGTCGCCCATCACCTTGAGCAGCGCGAGCATCGCCGTGCCGCCCAGCAGCTCGAAGACGAGCGAGACGGTGGTGGAGGTGGGCATGCCGAGCGTGTTGAAAGCGTCGAGCACGATGATGTCCGTCACCATCACGGCCAGCATGATGGTCATCACCTCGTGGAAGGAATAGTGGGCCGGCATCATGATGCCGTGGCGGGCCACGTCCATCATGCCCGAGGACATCACGGCGCCGAGCATCACGCCCACCGAGGCAATGATGAGGATGGTGCGAAACGACGCCACGCGGGCGCCGACGGCCGATTGCAAGAAGTTGACCGCATCGTTGCTCACGCCGACAAACAAGTCGAAGACGGCCAGGCAGAGCAGGAAGATGACGATACACAGATAAATGGTCTCCATGTGTTGTAAATGTTATGTTTGTTAATTTCTTCGGGTGCAAAGTTACGCCGACGATGCTACAAACTTTTTGCTATCGCGTTACAATACGGTTACAACGCCGCGGCAGACCGCTTTTCTTCTTTATGCCTCATCCTGCATGGAGTCGCATTGTTACATGTTACATGTTACATGTTACGTTAAGGCCTCCCCATTTCCATCTCCCTTCCTTCTCCCGTGGATAGCGCTTGTCACACAAAAATACTGTTTTTGTGACAAAAAACATTAAAAAGAGTAGTAGCTTCGCATGCCCCTCCTGTCTTTGTCACAAATATTTGCTATCTTTGTGACAAAATTCGGAGGGTTATGAATAGTACAGCTCAGAAAATAGAAAGTTCAATAGACAATATAGGCAGGGGAAGTATTTTCTTTGCTGATGATTTTGTGAACATGGGAACTGCCGAAAACATACGGCAGATATTGCTTCGTTGTGCTAAAAGTGACAAAATTGTCCGTATAGCGAAAGGCATTTATTGTTATCCAACGATTGACGACAGGCTTGGTCTTGGGGTGCTCATGCCTTCTTATGACGAAATAGCCAATGCCATAGCAGAGCGGGCACATGCTCGAATCGTACCGACGGGAGATTACGCATTGAATGTATTAGGACTGTCAACGCAGGTCCCAATGAACTGTGTCTATTTGACTGACGGAACGCCCCGTAGGATAGAAATATCAGGAGGTAGGGGAATTGTTTTCAAAAAAACAACTCCCAAGAATTTGGCATTCAAGAACAGATTGGCCATGTTGGTAACATCGGCGTTGAAATCTATCAAACAAGAAAATGTAACACCACAACAGATAGAGCATATAGGACAATTGCTGAGAAAAGAAGACAAGGAATCCGTGTTGGCAGACTTGGCACTTATGCCTATTTGGATAAGAAAAATTGTGACAAAGGCCTATGAATAACTATTTCTATCTATCAACGGAAGACAAGCAGCTCGTTTTGCGACAAGCTTCGGCTCGTTTAGGATTGCCACCACAAGCAATAGAAAAAGACTTGTGGGTGACAACCATACTTCAAATTGTGTTCACCTTGCCGTTTTCAGACAAACTCATCTTTAAAGGCGGTACGTCTTTGAGCAAGGTGTGGTGTCAGATAGAACGTTTTTCTGAGGATATAGACTTGGCGGTTGACCGTTCCTTGTTCGGAATGGAAGGTGATTTGACAAAGAAGCAAATCAAGAAACTCCGCAAGATGTCCTCGCTGTTTGTTAGTGAAGAGTTCTGTCCTGCTCTCCAAAGGGGAATAGAACAATATGGACTGTCTGCACTATGCTCGATCGAACCACAACCAGATGGTGAAGGCGATAATACTTACCCAGAACCAAGAAAGATATTTGTGAAGTATCAGAGTGTCTGTGCAGATCCAATAGAATATCTTTCTCCCGTGGTCATGTTGGAGATCGGTGCAAGGTCTTTGTTGGAACCCAATACACAGACTAATATCCGCAGTATGGTAGAAGAGCAGTTCCCTACCATTCAGACGACACTTGTTGACAGTTTGGTAGCAACGGCATTGGCCAGTAAGACATTCCTTGAAAAGGCATTTCTCCTGCATGAATTGTTTTCCGTTGAAGGACGAGGACAAACCGCGGAGCGTAAGTCAAGACATCTCTATGACTTGTCAAGAATGATGGATAAAGACTTTGCCATAGACGCTATCAACGATGATGAGTTGTGGGAGTCCATTAGGCACCATAGGGAGATTTTCACAAGTGTCAGAGATTTGGATTATGCTCCAGATGTGCGTAAGCGGATAATACTCGTTCCTCGTTTAGATATACAAGCTGCATGGGAGAAAGATTACAAAAGCATGTGCTCCTCCATGATATTCGGAGAAAAGCCTACATTTAAAGAATTGTTGGAGAGAATGGCCTTGCTTGAAAAACGTTTTCGTGAGGCATAAGTTTTTGACACCCTCCAATCCAAATAAGGAAGTTTGATGAGCCCTTTTTAGGACCGCTCAGGCTGGTAAACTGCCAACTGTGGTCCTTTCTCAGATACACGTTGTATGGTCGCATGGAGTCGCTTTGTTACATGTTACATGTTACATGTTACGTTAAGGCTTCCCCACTTCCATCTCCGCCTCCTCGCTAAGCGAGGACAAGTCGTGTAAGCGTTAAGGATAATAAGGAAACCAACCATTGTTTTAGTTGTTTTTCCTGCTGACCTTTGTTTTTTATTCCTTGGCCAGGGAGAAGTCAAACTGCAGTCCGCCGCCCTCGCGGTTGCTGACGCGTATGCTGCCGCGGTGGAGGATGACGGCGTTCTTGACGATGGCGAGCCCCAGTCCTGTGCCTCCGAGCGACCGGCTTCGCCCCTTGTCGACGCGGTAGAAGCGCTCGAAAAGGCGCGGCAGATGCTCCTCGGGCACGCCGCGGCCCGTGTCGGCGATGGTAAACTGCCAATAGTTGTCCTCGGCACGAGCCTTGACATAGACGGTCGTCTCCTCTCCCGCATAGGCCAGGGCGTTGTCGATGAGGTTGCGGAAGATACTGTAGAGCATGCTCCTCACGCCCCTCACCGTCAGCTCGGCGGGCAGAGAGACGAGGAGCCTCATCTGCCTTTGCTGAAACTGCAACGCCGTCTCCTGCTCTATCTCCCGGACCATGCGCGCGATGTCCACCGTCTCCTTGCCGTGCAGGTCCTTCACCTCGTCCATGACGTTGAGCGTCGAGATGTCGGCCAGCAGCGAGGAGAGCCGCTGGCTCTGCGCGTAGCAGCGGTCGAAAAACATTTGGCGCGTCTTCTCGTCGATCGTGGGATGGTTGATGAGCGTCTCCAGGTAGCCCTGGATGCTCGCCACGGGCGTCTTCAGCTCGTGGGCGATGTTGTGGGTGAGCTGGCGTTTGAGTTCGTCCTGCTCCCTGCGCGTGCGCTGGTAGCGCTTATAGACCTTGATGATGCGCTCGGCGATGTCGCCCAGCTCGTCGTCGGGAAAGACCGCCAGGTCCTTGATGTCGAGCGACTCGTTGTGGTCGGCCCGCGAGGCGAAGAGGCGCAGCTTGGTGATGTTGTTGCCCAGTCGGCGCGTGAAGTTGTAGAGCAGGAGCGTCAGCAGCACGACGGCGCCGAGCGAGAACCAAAGATAGTTTTTGTCCGTGTTGAGCACGCTGGCGAGGTTGTCGTTGTAGGGCAGGGCGCTGCGGACGATGTAGCGGTGGGAGGGGAAATAGGTGGCGGAGTAGAAGAAAGCCTGCGGCACGGTGGCGCTCTTGCGCTCGATGGCGTGGCCGCTGCCGTCGTCGAGGGCCTGGCGCACCTCCTGGCGGTTGGCGTGGTTGTGGATGTGGCTCAGGTCCTTCTGCCACGTGTCGTAGAAGACCGTGCCGTCGGGACGGATGAGCGTCACGCGCAGCCCCCTCATGTCGTTGTCGACGATGTAGCGGTCGATGAACGGTTTGATGTCCTTCGGCGACGAGGTGATGGCCTCGCTCATCTGCACGTTGAAGTCCTGGAGGCGCGCGTCGAGCACCGACACCTTGTAGTCCTTCTCCCGTCGCTGCTGATAGACGATGAAGGTGAAGGCAAAGAGCAGGAAGATGGAGAGCACCCCGAGGTAGAGGCGCATTCCCACGGGGATGCGGGTGCGCAGCGGCGCGAAGGGAGGAAGCCCCGTGGGCCCCTGGGCGGTCCCTTGGTTGTCCCCTTGCGTAGTCCCTTGGTTAGTTCCTTGCGTAGTCCCTTGGTTGTTCCCTTGCGTAGTCTGCGGGTTGTTCCTTTGCGTAGTCTCTTGGTTGTTCTGTCTCATCCTTCCGTCTCCCATCATCCCGTCAGTTGGTCTTCACCTCAAATCCGTAGCCGAACCCCTGCCGCGTCACGATATGCTCGGCGTAGGCCTTCACCTTGCGGCGCAGCCGCGTGATGTTGACGTCCACGGTGCGGTCGAGCACGATCACGTCGTGGGGCCACACATGATTGATGAGCTGCTGGCGGCTCAGGATCTTCCCCCTGTTCTCCAGCATCATCAGCAGCAGCGAATACTCGATGCGCGTGAGCGCGACGTGCTCCCCGTCGACCCACACCTCCTTGCGGTTGTCGTCGAGGACGAGCCCCTGGAAGCGGATCACGCCCTCCTCGTCCTGCGCCTGCGCCTCCTGCGACGTGCGGCGCAGCACCGCCTTGACACGGGCCAGCACCTCGCGCAGCGAGAAAGGCTTCGAGATGTAGTCGTCGGCGCCGAGGTTGAGGCCCTCCACGGTGTCGTCCTCCGTGTCGCGCGCGGTCAGAAAGATGATGGGCGTCTGCTTCGTCAGCGGGTTGTCCTTCACTCTTCTGGCCATCTCGAAACCCGACATCTCGCCCATCATCACGTCCAGCAGCAGCAGGTCGTAGGCGGCAATGTCCAGCGTCAGCGCCTCTTCGGCGGAGTAGGCCACGTCGGTCCGGTAGCCCTCCGCCTCCAGGTTGAACTGAAGAATCTCGCAGAGGTCGGCCTCGTCGTCGACCACCAGTATGCGATAATGCTTGTCTTCCATATTTGCGATATGTTCATGAATCGGGGGCAAAGTTAGGCAAAAAATGTGGAACGCGGCGCGCTTTGCGGGTTACGATTTGATGACAACGAGTGGTGAGGCTCAAAACTTCGGATGCTTGATTTATGACAAGAAGTAGGTATTTTTGTTAAAAAAACAAGTCGGTGACGTTTCGTTTCATGGAAAAAATGTACTTTTGTCGGCGAAAATTGTTTGCAGAATAACAAAAAGTTAATGACCTATGAAGAAAATCAGAGCCGCCGTAGTTGGCTACGGCAACATCGGACGTTACACGGTCGAGTCTCTTGAGGCTGCCCCCGATTTTGAGATTGCAGGCGTAGTACGCCGTCAGGGTGACAAGGACAAACCACTCGAACTGACCCCCTACGAGGTGGTCGACGACATCACGAAGCTCAAGGAGGTCGACGTGGCCTTCCTCTGCACGCCGACACGCTCCTGCCCCGACTACGCCGAGCGCCTGGTGGCCTTGGGCATTAACACCGTCGACAGCTTCGACATCCACACCAGCATCCTCGAGTATCGCACGCGACAGATGGAAAACTGCAAGAAGGCGGGCCGCGTCAGCGTCATCGCCGCTGGATGGGACCCGGGAAGCGACTCCGTGGTGCGCGTGCTCCTGGAGGCACTCGCCCCGAAGGGCCTCACCTACACCAACTTCGGTCCGGGTATGTCGATGGGCCACAGCGTCGTGGCTCGCTCCAAGAAGGGCGTCAAGAACGCGCTCTCCATGACCATCCCCCTGGGCGAGGGCATCCATCGCCGCATGGTCTATGTGGAACTGGAGGACGGCTACACCGTGGCGCAGGTCGAGGCGGAACTCAAGGCTGACGACTATTTTGTCCACGACGAGCTCCACGTCTTCGCCGTGAAGTCGGTGGACGACGTGCGCGATATGGGCCACGGCGTACACCTCACCCGCAAGGGCACGAGCGGCAAGACGCCCAACCAGCGCATGTCCTTCGACATGAGCATCAACAACCCGGCGCTCACGGCGCAGATCCTGGTCGGTGTGGCCCGCGCCTCCTTCCGACTGGCCCCGGGATGCTACACCCTGCCCGAGATACCGGTCATCGACCTGCTCCCGCAGTCGCGCGAGGAGGTGGTGGCTACCCTCGTATAAACTGTCGAACCATATAAGCTGCTCCAATAGCCGCTCCAAATAGTCGCCCATATAGTCGCTCGTGTAGTCGAACCATATAGCCGCTCATGTAGTCGAGCCATATAGTCGAACCATATAGCCCTACTGGCGATGGGGCGCCGTTGGAATAAAGTCTCAAATCCCTCGTTTTGGCAAGAAAGTCGGTCGGCTTCTTCCCAAAATGAGGGATTTTGTTTACACATTTGCCCCGATTTGTGCACATCTTTTGCGTTTTTGTGCACAATGTTTGCCCATAACGGGGAAAATAACTACCTTTGCAGCGGTTCTTTTAGGATACATCACTCAGGTTGTTTCACGAATAGCGGTTTGGTGGAATACAAAACGGTGAAAAGACTGGAGGATAAGATAGAAATAAGAAAATAAGTAACACATACAGGATTTATGAGTTTAAAGATTGTTGTACTTGCCAAGCAAGTACCCGACACGAGAAACGTGGGCAAAGATGCGATGACGGCCGAAGGAACGGTGAATCGCGCCGCTTTGCCCGCCATCTTCAATCCCGAAGACCTTAATGCGCTGGAGCAGGCCTTGCGCCTCAAGGAGCAGCACCCGGGGAGCACGGTAGGCCTGCTGACGATGGGTCCTCCGCGCGCGGGCGAGATCATCCGCCAGGGATTGTACCGAGGTGCCGATACTGGCTGGCTGCTGACGGACCGCCTCTTCGCAGGTGCCGATACGCTGGCCACATCCTATGCGCTGGCCACGGCCATCCAAAAGATTGGCGATGTGGATATCGTCATCGGTGGCCGACAGGCTATCGACGGCGACACGGCCCAGGTGGGCCCGCAGGTAGCACAGAAGCTGGGGCTCAACCAGGTGACCTATGCTGAGGAGATCCTCAAGGTGGAGGAGGGCAAGGCCACGATCCGCCGCCATATCGACGGAGGTGTGGAGACGGTGGAGGCACCGCTGCCCGTCGTCGTCACCGTCAATGGATCGGCTGCCCCGTGCCGCCCGTGCAACGCCAAGCTCGTGATGAAGTACAAGTATGCCACCTGCCCCATGGAGCGCACGGGCGAGGAGCCCTGGAGCAAGCTCTATGAGGATCGCCCCTACCTGACGCTCCACCAGTGGAGCGTGGCCGATGTCGATGGCGACCCCTCACAGTGTGGTCTCAGCGGATCGCCCACCAAGGTCAAGGCCGTGAAGAACATCGTCTTCCAGGCCAAGGAGAGCAAGACGCTGACCGGCGAGGACAAGGATATCGAGAGCCTCGTAAGGGAATTGTTGGACGAAAAGATTATTGGCTAAGACAAACGACAAGATGAATAACGTATTTGTTTATTGCGAGATAGAGGGCACGAAGGTGGCCGAGGTGTCACAGGAGTTGCTCACCAAGGGCCGCAAACTGGCCAATCAGCAGGGTGTGGAGCTCCACGCCATCGTAGCCGGAAAGGACATCAAGGGAAAGGTCGAGGAGCAGATCCTGCCGTATGGTGTGGACAAACTGTTTGTCTTCGACGGCGAGGGTCTCTTCCCCTATACCTCCGCTCCCCATACCGACATCCTGGTCAACCTCTTCAAGGAGGAGCAGCCGCAGATCGCGCTGATGGGCGCCACGGTCATCGGACGCGACCTGGGGCCGCGCGTGTCGTCGTCGCTGACGAGCGGACTGACCGCCGACTGTACCGAACTGGAGATCGGCGACTTCGACGACCGCAAGGCCGGAAAGCACTATGATGGACTCCTCTATCAGATTCGTCCCGCCTTCGGTGGCAACATCGTCGCCACGATCGTCAATCCTGAGCACCGCCCGCAGATGGCCACGGTGCGTCCGGGCGTGATGCAGAAGGCGCTCTATGAGGGCAAGGCCAAGGGCGAGGTGGTCTATCCTGAGGTGGCCAAGTATGTGCCGGCAGAGGACTATGTCGTCAAGGTGCTCGACCGCCACGTCGAGGAGGCCAAGCACAACCTCAAGGGCGCGCCGATCGTCGTGGCTGGTGGCTACGGCGTGGGATCGAAGGAAAACTTCGACCTGCTCTTTGAGTTGGCCAACCTCCTGCATGGAGAGGTCGGCGCAAGCCGCGCGGCCGTGGACGCAGGATGGGCCGATAGCGATCGTCAGATCGGTCAGACTGGCATCACAGTCCACCCGAAGGTCTATATCGCCTGCGGTATCTCGGGACAGATCCAGCATATCGCTGGTATGCAGGACTCGGGCATCATCATCTCGGTCAACACCGACCCCGAGGCGCCCATCAACCGCATTGCCGACTATGTGATTACGGGCAGCGTAGAGGAGGTGGTTCCCAAGCTGATTAAATATTATAAGGAAAATACTAAGTAAAAAAGACCCCCTCATGCCGGGCTTCTAAGGGCCGGGCGGCAGGGAATTCATATTATGGCAAATTACTATACCGACCATCCGGAGATCGAGTTCCACCTCGATCACCCGTTGATGAAGCGCATCGTGGAGCTGAAGGAGAAGGGCTATGCTGACAAGGATCAGTTTGCCGACGCTCCCGTCTGCTACGAAGATGCGATAGAGAACTATAAGCGCGTGTTGGACATTACGGGCGACGTGGCCGCCAACATCATCGAGCCGAACAGTGAGTCGGTCGATTTGGAAGGTCCGCACCTCGTCGATGGACGCATGGTCTATGCGAGCAAGACGGTCGAGAATATCGACGCTACCTGCAAGGCGGGCCTGTGGGGTGTCTCCATGCCGCGTAAGTACGGTGGCCTGAACCTCCCCAACGTGGTCTTCTCCATGCTCTCCGAGGTCATCTCGGCGGCCGATGCGGGTTTCCAGAACATTTGGAGCCTGCAGAGCTGCATCGACACGCTCTATGAGTTTGGATCGGAGGAGCAGCGACAGAAGTACATCCCCCGCGTCTGCGAGGGTGCCTCGATGTCCATGGACCTCACGGAGCCCGACGCTGGCAGCGATCTGCAGCGCGTCATGCTCAAGGCCACACAGGACGAGGACGGCACGTGGCGTCTGAACGGTGTGAAGCGATTCATCACCAATGGCGACTCTGATATCCACCTGGTGCTTGCCCGCTCTGAGGAGGGCACACACGACGGACGCGGCCTCTCGATGTTCATCTACGACAAGCAGAACGGCGGCGTCACGGTGCGCCACATCGAGCACAAACTCGGTATCCACGGTTCGCCCACCTGCGAGCTGGTCTTCAAGAACGCCAAGGCAGAGCTCTGTGGCAGCACACGCATGGGTCTCATCAAGTATGTGATGGCCTTGATGAATGGTGCGCGCCTGGGCATTGCCGCACAGAGCGTCGGCGTGGAGCAGGAGGCTTACAACGAGGGTCTCTCCTACGCCAAGGAGCGCATGCAGTTTGGCAAAAAGATCATCAGCTTCCCCGCCGTCTATGACATGCTCTCGCGCATGAAGGCCAAGCTCGACGCGGGTCGCTCCCTGCTCTATCAGACGGCACGCTACGTCGATCTCTACAAGGCACTGGAGGATATCGGCCGCGACCGCAAACTGACGCCCGAGGAGCGTCAGGAACTGAAGAAGTGGAACCGACTGGCTGATGCCTTCACGCCGCTGGCCAAGGGCACCAACTCCGAGTGGGCCAACCAGAATGCTTACGACGCCATCTCCATCCACGGTGGTTCGGGCTTCATCATGGAGTATAAGTCGCAGCGCCTCTTCCGCGACGCGCGTATCTTCTCTATCTATGAGGGTACGACCCAACTGCAGGTAGTGGCTGCCATCCGCTACATCACCAATGGCACCTACCTCAACATCATGAAGGAAATGCTGCAGGGTGAGGTCTCCGAGAGCCTCAAGCCGCTGCAGGAGCGTGTGGCCAAACTCGTGGCTACCTACGAGGCTTGCCTCGACAAGGTCAAGGCGGGCGCCAACCAGGACGAGCACGACTTCCTGGGCCGTCGTCTCTACGACATGACTGCCGATATCGTCGCTTCCCTGCTCATCCTCGACGACGCGACGCGTGCGCCGGAGTTGTTTGAGAAGAGTGCCAACGTCTTTGTGCGCATGGCCGAGGAGGAGGTGATGGGCAAGGCCGCCTATATCCAGGCCTTCCACGCCGACGACTTGAAGAACTTCGAAGCTTAATATTTGACATCCTTTCGTCCCCAATCGCATGGTGGACTCCCGCTTGTCTCATTCTATATAGGACTGTAGAAAGGACTATATAGGATATGGAGAAGGACTATATAGGACGCAACAAAGACTATATAGGATATAAGAAGGAAGATCATGCGCTTGGGGATTTCTTTTTTACTCTTAAAAACAATACAAATGGAGAATTTTATTGAAGTGAGAAATGTCACCAAGGCGTTCGACCGTCACGTCGCGCTCAGCGATGTCTCGCTGACCATGCGTCGTGGCCGCGTCTTCGGACTCCTTGGTCCCAACGGTGCGGGCAAGACCACCTTGATCCGTATCCTCAACCGCATCACTGCTCCCGACAGTGGCGAGGTGATCTTCGACGGACGGCAGATGCAGCCCGCCGACGTGGCCCGCATCGGCTATCTGCCCGAGGAGCGCGGACTCTATCGAAAGATGAAGGTGGGCGAGCAGGCGGTCTATTTGGCCCGACTCAAAGGGCTCACAAGGCGCGAGGCCGAGACCCGCCTCAAGGAGTGGTTTCGGAAGTTTGGCATCATGCCCTGGTGGAACCGCAAACTCGAAGAATTGTCCAAGGGAATGGCGCAGAAGGTGCAGTTTATCATCACCGTCCTCCACGAGCCCGACCTTCTCATCTTCGACGAGCCGTTCTCGGGCTTCGACCCGGTCAACGCCGAGCAACTCAAGCAGGAGATTCTCCAACTCAAGGAGAAGGGACACACCATCATCTTCTCGACCCACAACATGGCCAGCGTGGAGGAGATCTGCGACGACATAGCGCTCATCAACCACTCCGAGGTGGTGCTCAAGGGCGACATGAGGCAGATCAAGGAGGCTCACCGCACGGGCCTCTATGAGCTTCAGACGCCCGACGTGCTTTCTGTGGAGCCTGACAGCCCCTTTGACATAGTTCGCCAGGAGGAGCGCGCAGGTATCCACTCCTACTTGCTCAAGGCTCACGGCGACGCCACGGGCAACCGACTGGTCGGCTATCTGGCCGGCAAGGTGGAGGTGCGCGCTTTTGCCGAACAGATCCCGTCGATGAACGACATCTTCCTCCAGCTGATCGGCAAAGACGCGCAGTGGGCCGATGAGCAGATAGAAAACCGTCAGCAGTCGAAGGCGGAAGAAAGTGTGAATCCCTCCAGCAATCTTTAACCCCCCGCAACCATGAACAAAATATTGATTATCATCGAGCGCGAGTTTCTCAAGCGCATTCAGAAGAAGAGTTTCATCGTGCTCACCATCGTCTCGCCACTCATCATGGCCGCGCTCATCTTTGTGCCGCTTTGGCTCTCGTCGATCGAGAACGACGAGCAGCAGCACGTGGCCGTCATCGATCCCTCGGGACAATACTTCAAGGCGCTGAAGGAGACGGAGACCTTCCACTTCACGCAGGTGCCAAGTCTCAACAACGAGATGCGTAGCGAGGACTCTCCCTACGACGCTGTGGTGAGCATTCCCCGCGGACTGCTCGACAACAAGGCGAAGGTCTGTATCTATAGTAGGAAGGAGGTGCCTGTCAACTTGCTCTCCTACGTCCAAACGACCCTGGACGACCAGGTGAGGCAGCAGCGGCTGAAAGCCTCGGGCATTGCCCAGCTCGACAAGATCATCAGCGAGGTGGAAAAAGGTACGAAGGTGGAGACCGTGAAGTGGAACGATCAGGGCGACGAGACCATCTCCAGCGGTGTCGTAGCCATGGTGGTGGGATTCCTGTTCACGTTCCTCATCTATATGTTCGTCGTAGGCTATGGAGGCCAGGTGATGCAAAGCGTCATCGAGGAGAAGGCCAACCGCATCGTCGAACTGATGGTGAGCAGTGTCAAGCCTTTTGAACTGATGATGGGAAAGATTATTGGCGTGATGCTCGTAGGTCTCCTCCAAATGGCTATTTGGGCCATCCTGCTTGTGGTGATTCTCTCGGGCGTGTCCGTCTATTTCGGTATCAACGCCATGGACACGATGTCTGCTGCCAATCCGGCTGTGATGCAGGCGGCTCAGGCCCAGCCCAACGTCGAGGCGCAGGAGATGCTTTCTATGCTTGGCAACTTGCCTTTGGCCGAACTGGCCATCATGTTCCTGCTCATGTTTGTCGGAGGCTACCTCCTCTATGCGAGTTTCTTCGCCGCCACGGGAGCCAGTATCAACGAGCAGGAGGACAGTTCGCAGTTTGTCATTCCCGTCACGATGATCACCCTCTTCGGTCTTTACGCCGCCATGTACAGTGTCGAGAATACCGATGGTCCGCTGGCTTTCTGGACCTCTCTGTTTCCCCTGACCTCTCCCATCGTCATGATGGTGCGCATCCCCTTTGGCGTGCCCTTGTGGCAGGAATTGCTGAGCGTCGTCTTGCTCTACGCCACGGCCTTCTTCATGGTTTGGGCTGGTGGCAAGATCTATCGTGTCGGCATCCTCATGTACGGCAAAAAGCCGAGCATGAAGGAAATCATCAAGTGGATGCGCTACAAATGATGACGGACTGACAAAGTGGTTCTGCAAGATCAGTAATCAGTAAGCAACAAAGGCTGCGTGGTGTCGAAAGAAGACCAGCGCAGCCTTTTCTTTCTGTGGCAAGCAGCTTTCTGTAGCAAGTGGTTTGCTGTGGTGAGCGACTTGGCCGTATGTCTCTCAGAGATATTTCGCCCTGAGTACTTTGGGCAGTTTGCTGACGACCAGGTCGTGCGACTCCCTGATCCAGTCTCTTACCAGCGGTGTGGCCAATTGCTCATAATATACGTCGCTCCAATGCTTCTTGTTCCAGTGGAAGGCTGGCGTCACCGCCTCATACTGCAGGCGCAACGTCTCGTTTCGCTCGGGAGGCAATTTGCAGGCAAAGCGTGGCCCGCCCTTCCAGTCTTGTCCCTCTCTACCCAGCCAAAGGCACAGGAAGATTTTGCCTTCCACGCGGAAGGTGACATTGTCCTCGCCAAACGGTTGGTCTTCGGTCACGCCTGGCAGCGAAAGCGTATAGCTCCTTACTTCTTCTATATTCATTTGCTCTCTGATAGTTTTGCTCTATAATAGCTTTTGCTCTATAATTGTTTTGCTCTGTGATAATTTCTTGTTCGACTACAATCTCGACTACAATTTTTGAATGGATAATCGACAGCAATTACGACAGCAATCTCGACTGGAAATTTGGCTGCAAAAATAATGCCAATTCTCGTAGGACCAGCATTTGTCACGCAGCGTGCTTTGTCACTATTTTTTCTTTTAAAGACTTTTTGTTTGTAATTTCTATAGATTGTCGATATTTAGTTGTACCTTTGCCCCCCGAACGAACATCTAATCAATAGCAAATCATTATGGGAAAGAGAATAACCGACAAAGTGACATGGGTAGGCAAGATTGACTGGGAACTGAAGACCTTCCATGGCGACGAGCTTTCTACCCACAAGGGTACAAGCTACAATTCCTATTTGATCCGGGACGAGAAGATCGTCCTCATCGACACGGTATGGAATCCTTATGACCAGGAGTTTGTGGCCCATCTCAAGGAAGAGATCGACCTCCATGCAATCGATGCCATCGTGGTGAACCACAGCGAGAGCGACCATAGCGGTGCACTGCCCGTGCTGATGCGCGAGATTCCTGATACGCCGATCTATTGCACGAAGAAGGCAGAGGGCATCTTGCGCGGACTGTATCATAAGGATTGGAACTTCCATAACGTGAAAACGGGCGACACGCTCTGCATCGGCGAGAACACGCTCACGTTTGTTGAGGCTCCGATGTGCCACTGGCCCGACACCATGGTGACCTATGCGGACAAGGAGGAGATCCTCTTTTCCAACGACGTCTTCGGACAGCACTACGCTACGGAGAGCCTTTACGACGACACGGTGAACCAGAAGGACCTGTTTGATGAGGCTGAGAAGTACTATGCCAACATCCTCAATATCTACAACCCGATGGTCAACCGCAAGGTGAAGGAAATAGTAGGCATGAACCTGCCTCTGAAGATGGTCGCTCCGTCCCACGGAGTCATCTGGACCAACCATATCGGCGAGATCGTAGAAAAGTATCTCCAGTGGTCAACCAACTATCAGGAGCATCAGATCACCATCATCTATGATACGATGTGGCAGAGCACGCGACGCATGGCCCAGGCCATTGCCGACGGCATCCGCGATTTCGACCCGACCGTCCGTGTGGTGTTGATGAACGCTGCCAAGGACGACAAGAACGACATTCTCGTCGAGGTGTTCCGCTCCAAGGCCATTATGGTGGGCAGCCCGACGGTCAATATGGGCATTACCTACGCCATTGCCGGACTCCTGGAAATGATCCACGGTATGAAGTGCAAGAACAAGAAGGCTGCGGCCTTTGGCTCCATTGGCTGGGGCGGCGGTGGCGAGAAGCGCATCCAGCAGCGATTGGAGGAAGCGGGCTTCGAGATTGCCGCCGAACCGGGCAAGCAGCTTTGGGCTCCCGACATGGAGGCTGAGCGCAAGTGGCGCGAATATGGCAAAGCCTTCGCCGCTGCCGTGCTTGGCGCGTAATTAGTGTAAAGAGGCTGTTATCCCAGCTATCATCTCAAAAGGCTGGCAAGGGAATTGGTCCCCTGCCAGCCTTTTGAGTGTCTTTGTGAGCAACGTGCCGCCGTCTTGTTCTTATATCTTGTTGATTTGTTCCTGGGTCAGCCCTGTAGCTTTCAACACTTGTGAGACAGGTATGCCAAGGGAAAGAAGGTTGCGTGCTATCTCCAAACTCTTTTCCAATTCACCTTCTGCTCTTCCTTCCGCTCTTCCCTGTGCTTTTCCTTCTGCTCTTCCTTCCGCTATTCCCTGAGCTCTTCCTTCCTCTATCCCCTCTTCGTAGCCTTCGTAGTGGCTGGTATCAAAAATGCTTTTCATGTGTCGTATAGACTCCATGTGTCGAACGTACGCTCGCTTGTCTTGGTCGGAGAGCGAGTCCACCCGTAGGCATTCGCGCGCCTCGGCGAGGCCTTCGGCCGTGGCCTTGTCGCTAATTTGTCCCGTTTTGAGAAATTCTATCCACTCGTCGAGTGGGGTAGTGGCCACTTTGTCAAAGTCGTTCACGCGCAGTATGTAATATTCCGGAAACAGGTCGCCCGCCTCTTTTCTGCTCATAAGGCTCCGCTCATCGATACCGAAGAACTTCTTGTTCTGACGGACGGAGAGTTTGAGAATGTCATGTGGTTCATGCGCACCCCTAAATTCTGTCTTGCCGTGATACACATAGTCTTTGCCCTGGCCCAATTCGAAATAGACGATGTTGATGGAATAGACTTTACGCACCTTGTCGTAGGGACTTCCCAGCCCAATATATTCCGTGATGGCCTTTGACACACCGTAGAGCATGCGGTGGAAATAGGTGAGCTCGCGGTTGTTCTGCACCTCTATGATGCAGAGTTCTCCGTTCTCGTTCTCTGCCAATATATCCACTCGGTTGTATTTGTCGGTCTCGTCCTCCTGGTTGCTCTCGCTCTCAAGAAACCGTTGTATCTTAAACTTCTTTCCTATCAATGAGGACAGAAACCCTTCCAACACCGCATGATTGGCCTTGTTGCGTAGCAGGCGTTTCATCGCCCAGTCGAACCGTATGTAGTTTTCTCCTATTATCGTCATGTTTCTTGTCGCTTTTGGTTTTCAGCCGCTAAAATACGATTTTCCATCGAATCCACCAAATGTTAGGCTACAAAAGTTGATAGCGGCCGTTCTGAAAAGTTATTTCAGCTACTCTAAATAAGTTACTTTCGCTCGGCCAAGCCCTCGTAAAAGGGAAATTCTTCCCTTTTCCTTTGGCTTTGCGCTCGCTTATTCGTAACTTTGCAAAAATTTATAAGTGGGAAAAGAAATGGCGGAAGAAAACCATCGGATACTGCTTGACCAAATAGATTATCCAAGCGACTTGCGCAAACTGGAGGTGAAGGACCTGCCAGAGGTGTGTCGTGAGCTTCGCAGAAACATTATAGAAGAGGTGGCGGTCAACCCCGGCCACTTGGCTTCGAGCCTCGGTGTCGTGGAAATCACCGTGGCCGTACATTATGTGTTCAATACTCCCGACGACCGGATCGTCTGGGACGTAGGCCATCAGGCCTACGGCCACAAGATCCTGACCGGACGCCGTGAGCAGTTTAAGCTCAATCGGAAGTTGGGCGGACTTCGTCCGTTCCCGTCTCCTTTGGAGAGCGAGTACGACACGTTCACCTGCGGCCATGCTTCCAACTCCATCTCGGCGGCGCTGGGAATGGCCGTGGCGGCGAAGCTCGGCGGCAAAAAGACGGAAAACCGCCATGCTGTGGCGATCATTGGCGATGGTGCGATGAGTGGCGGACTGGCCTTTGAGGGACTCAACAATGTCTCCAGCCAGCCCAACGACCTGCTCATTATCCTCAACGACAATGACATGAGTATCGACCGGTCTGTGGGCGGTATGGAGAAATACCTGCTCAATCTGGACACGAACGAGACCTACAACCGTCTCCGCTTCAAAGCCAGCCAGTGGCTGCACGAGCGTGGCTACCTGAACGACGACCGGAGGAAAGGCATTATCAGACTGAACAATGCCCTGAAGAGTGCGTTGGCCCATCAGCAGAATATGTTTGAGGGGATGAACATCCGCTATTTTGGTCCTTACGACGGCAACGACGTAACGGAGTTGGTGCGTATCCTCCGACAGATCAAGGATATGAAGGGGCCGAAGCTCCTCCATCTTCACACCAAGAAGGGCAAAGGCTATAAGCCTGCCGAGGAGAGTGCGACGATCTGGCATGCTCCAGGCAAGTTTGATCCCGAGACAGGCAAGCGGCTGAAGAGTGAATCCGCCGAACCGCAGCCACCAAAGTTTCAGGATGTGTTTGGCGAGACGCTGCTGGAACTGGCGCGCCAAAACGACCGCATCGTGGGTGTTACCCCAGCCATGCCCAGTGGTAGCTCGCTCTCCATATTGATGAACGAGATGCCGACCCGCGCCTTCGATGTGGGAATAGCCGAAGGCCATGCTGTCACCTTCTCAGCCGGTATGGCCAAGGACGGCTTGTTGCCGTTCTGTGCTATATATAGTGCGTTTTCGCAGCGAGCCTACGACAGCATCATCCACGATCTCTCGATCCTCAACCTGCCCGTTGTGCTCTGCCTGGACCGATCCGGACTAGTCGGCGAAGACGGCGCGACCCATCACGGTGCGTTCGACATGGCCGCCCTTCGTCCCGTCCCCAATCTCACGATAGCCTCTCCGATGGACGAGCGCGAGTTGCGGCGGTTGATGTTCACGGCTCAGTTGCCCGACAAAGGATCCTTCGTCATCCGCTATCCGCGTGGTCGCGGTGTGCTGACAGACTGGCGCTGCCCGCTCACGGAGGTAAAGGTGGGTACGGGCCGCAGACTGACCGAGGGCGATCCGAAGCCCGGCGACGTGGCCGTGCTGACCATCGGCCCTGTGGGCAATGATGTGCAGCGTGTCATCCAGACGCTGGCCGAGGAAGGCAATCCCCAGCATCACACGATCTTCCATTATGACATGCGCTTCCTCAAGCCGCTCGACGAGCGCATACTGCAGGAGGTGGGCAGTCGTTTTGATCGTGTTGTCACCATCGAGGACGGTATCCGTACGGGCGGTATGGGGTCGGCCGTACTGGAGTGGATGAGCGACCACGGTTTTGCCCCACGCATGACGCGCCTCGGTATGCCTGACCGTTTCGTCGAGCAGGGCACGGTCGGCCAGTTGCGCCACCTCTGTGGCTACGGCTATGAGGACATTAAGGAATTGTTGAGTAAGGAATAAATCAAGTATGAGGATAATTATAGCAGGCGCATTCGCCATCGGGTCGTATCTTGCCAAGTTGCTCTCGCGCAATAAGCAGGAGGTAGTGCTCATGGATCAGGACGAGGAGAAACTGGGCAAGCTGGCCATTGATTATGATCTGCTCACCATGCACGCCTCGGCCACCAGCATCCGTAGTCTGAAAGAGGCAAGGGTGGAGGATACTGACCTCTTCATCGCCGTCACGCCCGATGAGAGCTATAATATGACGGCATGTGGACTGGCGAAGGCGCTGGGTGCGAAGAAGACCGTTGCCAAGATCGACAGTTCGGAGTATGTGGATCCGCAGAACAAGGAACTCTTCCACGAAATGGGCATCAGCAGCATCATCTATCCCGAGATGCTGGCTGCCCGCGACATCATCAACGGTCTGAAAATGTCGTGGGTGCGGCAGCGATGGGATGTCCACGACGGTGCGTTGGTGATGCTGGGTATCAAGCTCCGCGAGACCTGCAAGGTGCTCGAC
>ULLL01009452.1_pt1 | contig 16718 bp, 17 predicted proteins | sample 1951391 | NCBI WGS metagenome assembly ULLL01 (sample SAMEA4835524, study PRJEB28245) | human gut metagenome | biome: gut microbiome; material: fecal sample | place: Denmark | collected 2008
CGGGATTTTAACTATCGCAACCACGGCATTTGCAAGTATTACGGTGCAAATCATTGCAAACGCAAAGTTTATAAGCTTTTTTATGGATTCATCGGAGAAATTCTTTACGGCAAGGGTTCCGAACAGCATAAAAAGCGCCGCCAAAAACAGCGCAATCCCCGACAAAAAAGCCGAGCCCTTGTAGCTCTCCGCATTCAGGTGTTGTAAAAGATAGCCCACGGTCTCACTTAAAAATGCGTAATATGCCGCAGTACCAGCTATGACGCCTATAACTTCAACAATATCCTTTATCGGGCGTTTTTTCCAAAATCTGCGAACACCCCAAAAGAGTATCTGTATACTGAATGCAAGCATAAAATAAACCGGCGCGCTGCCGACGCTCTCAAATGTGGCACCGAACGGGTCGTTAGTGTAATACGAATGTGACGCCAAAGCATGCCGCGTCAGAATATCGCTCACCTGCAAATCGGTAAACGTAGCGGTTAAGAGAAGTCCGCCGAACAAAACTACAAACAGCAATATTGAAATCAGGGTTTTAGATTTTTTTGTCATTTCATGTACCCCTTTCGGATATTTTACATAAATTTTACCATAAATCAACATTCAAGGCAATTAAAATTTTTATCCTGCCGTATGGTTTGACAATGCATTTTGCGTATGCTAAACTCTTTCTAAAAAATTAACGGAGAGATAAATGAAAACACTTTACATATCGGATATGGACGGAACGCTCCTGAATGACGGCGGGAAAGTAAGCCGCCGCAGCGTCGAAATAATAAATGAGCTTATAAAAAACGGTATGCTGTTTACCGTTGCTACCGCAAGAAGCGCAATGTCTGCCGCAGAGCTTTTGAAGGATATTGACATATCCGTGCCGGCGGTGCTTATGAACGGTGTGTTTCTGTTTGATTTAAAGAACAAAAAAGCGGTTGCCTACCACGAGATACCGAAGGACGCCTTTTTTGCGATAACGGAAATATTTGTGAAAAGGAACAAATCGCCGTTTGTCTTTTTCTACGGCGACGACGGAAAATTCACAATAGAATACACTGATTTCAAATTGCCTATTCACCGTGATTTTTACGAAAAAAGGAAGGGTAAATTCTTCGGCGAATTTAAAAAAGTCTCCGAATACGAGATTTTAGACGATATGCACCCCGTTTTTATAAGTCTTTCCGACGAATATGACGAGCTGAAGCCCATCCATGACGCGGCGCAGAAAATAAACGGAGTTACCTGTTCTTTTTACGCCGACACATACACCCCATACTGGTTTCTCGAAATATACAGCAGTAAGGCGAGTAAGGCTAACGGCGCACAGGAGGTTATGGCCCTGGTCGGCGCGGACAAAATCGCGGCGTTCGGTGACAACAGAAACGATATACTTCTGTTTTCGCTGGCGGACAGAAAATACGCCGTCAAAAATGCTGTCCCGGAGCTTCGGCAGATTGCCGATGAAGTCATAGGGGAAAACAATAATGACGGCGTAGCTGAATTTTTGAAAAAGGATTTTAAGGCATAATATGTTTTAAAATCGGTATTTTTTTGATAATGAACGACAGTACGGCGCATATAATATATGCTATAAACGGCATAAACACCGAATAATACACGGGATGCTCCGCAAAAACAGCCACTTTATCAAACGCAAACAAAACGAGCATATGCGTAACATATATTCCGAGGCTGAGCGACGACAGGGCTCTTATGAATTTTTCCGGAATAATCCTGAAAAGCCGCTCCCATTTGATATATTTCGCTGCCGTAAATACGGCGGCGGACATAGGCAGGCAGGCTATCGACGTATAGTCCATAAACAAAGTGTCGGTTTCCCCGCTTTTTTTGCTGACAATATATGTTCCGAAAAACATTAGGGCGGCTCCGAAAATACCCGACATATAAATAAGTATACGCGCCTTTTTGGTATAATCCTTGTTTTTTATAAGCCAGCCCATAAAGACAAATACCACATAGCCCGTTACTATAACCGGAGTCAGTCCACCGTATACGGGAATTACAAATCTGTTGACGAGCGGCAAAACCGAATTGAACACAAAGCCGAGAACGCACACATACTCTATGGTTTTGATGTTTTTCTTATCCGCGGCGAGCGAAAACAGCGGCAGGCACATATATACGGCAAAAATGCAATAGAAAAACCAAAATACATAATTTGCCTCGTTATTGAATATCGCAAGGAAAAGCCCCTTTGCGCTCATGGGCACGGTTGCCTGCTTTAACACAAACGGGCGTACCCAGTAAAGCAGCGACCAAAAAAGAAACGGTGCAAGTGTTCTTGCGGCACGTTTTTTAAAGAACGTCTTTGTATCGTATTTTTTACGGTAATCAAGTAAATTTGCACCGGTTATCATAAAAAACACGGGCACGGCAAAATGAGCTACGGTCTGCAAAAACATATATATGAACCAAAGGCGTGTTTTCTGGTAATAAAAAACTCCGCCGGAGCAATGCAGCACCACAACGGCAAAACAAGACAGAATATTGAGAATATCGATATAATAAAGCCTTTTTGGGCTGTTTGTTCCATCGGCAGGCAATTTACCGCTCCCCATTTTATCAACTCCTTTTAATGTTTATATCATAAGTTACTTTGACCGTTTTGTCAATTACGCGCGCATAAAAAGGGTTTGACAACAACGCCGCTAAATGGTATTATAAACAGCGGAAATTAAAAATCTATACTTTATCGCTTCTCGGTAATACGAGGCTTTGATTTTTAATATCATATATTATATCGTGCGGCAAATCGGCAGATACCGTGTCCGATAATGCGCCCACGCCGAAAACGGTAAAATCGCAGAAATGCGTTTTTATATTTGCGGAACAAGCCGAAAGTAAGCTCCGCCTCGGATGTCCTCGCCGTGTAAAATTCAGAGGACAAAACTTAATATGCGGGTATGGCGGAATTGGCAGACGCGCAAGATTCAGGTTCTTGTGGAGGCAACTCTGTACAGGTTCAAGTCCTGCTACCCGCACCACGTCGGAGCAAAGCAAACTTTGCTCCGTTTTTCTTTGTATAAAAAATATCCGCTTACTAACTGCTGACGTATTTATACCATTTCGCGAAAGATTATATTTTATTCGCTGTAACATTGCCGTAAGAAATGGCAACATAATCTTTTTATAGACAAAGTTCGCATTCTTATGTATAATCTTATCGTTGCATTCTCTGTAAGGTTCGCCTTGCCGATGTCAAGTTAAATCAAAACTGCGGCAAAACGGTGCCTGCAAGCATCCGATGCCCGAAAGGTGATGAATTTCAAAATGAAAAATTCAAAAGAAATCGAACCTCTCTCACAATATACGGAGAGCTCCGATACTGCGGTCGTTCCCGAAAATCGTCTTGCAGGCACGGTAGGTGCGCTCCTTTTTTCACTTGCGGGAGGAGTAGTGTATTTTCTGCTGTACCAAGTAGGCTATATTGCCGCAATAAGCGGACTGATAGGAGTTATATGTGCGTTTAAAGGATATGAGGTTTTCGCTAAAAAGCTCAGCAAATTCGGCTGCATAATTTCCGTGGTTATGGCTTTGCTTGTGATAATTCTCGCTTGGTACTGCTGTCTTGCAAAGGATGTTTACAGTGCCTATCAGTCGTGGTTTGCCGACGGCGAGATAGATTTTACGCTCACCTTTGCCGAGTCATTGAGAAATGCTTACAGATTTCTCAGTGAGCCCGAAATCTCCAAATCATATGTGACCGACCTGATAATCGGCATATTTCTGTGTGCACTCGGCGCAGTCAGACCTATTATAAATATTGTAAAAGGCAATAAAAACAAAGCTGCCGAGTACAAAAACGAGCCCTCTTTTCAGGCTGAAAAATACAACGCTCCGGAAGAAAAGTCAAATGCGTATATGCCTCAAAGTATGCGTGCGGCAAGTTCCGAGAAGCCGCAGGATAAAAACGGCGATATGTAACCCTCGAAGCATTTAATATTACATATTACGAATACGAAAAGCCGAAACGCAGCAGTAAATTTTACTTCTTAGTTTCGGCTTTTGTTTTTGTCAGAGGACGGTTCTTGAAACCGTCTTAATAACATTCTCTTTGTTTTGCTCATTATTCTTTAAGTTCTGTTGTTAAACCGGGATTTTTAACACATAAACTCGGTCTTGACTATCCTACTAAATCGGTAGTATAATAGGGATATATTTTGAAACGGAGGATATGTTATGATTTCAACAAAAGGGCGCTACGCTTTGCGCGTTATGATAGATATAGGCCGCCACCAAAATGCCGCACCGGTCTCTGTTAAAGATATATCCTCAAGGCAGGATATATCGGTGAAATATCTTGAACAGGTGGTTTCAATTCTGAGTAAGGCCGGCCTTATACGCAGCTTTCGCGGCAATGCCGGCGGCTACAAGCTCAATGTTGACCCCGAAAAATGCACGGCGGGAGACATTCTCAGAGTCTGCGAGGGTTCGCTGTCGCCCGTTGCCTGTTTACAGGACGAAAAAAGCTATTGCGAGCGCAGCGCATACTGTGAGACACTTGATTTTTGGCGCGGCTTTTACGATGTTATCAACAAATATGCCGACAGCGTCACTATTCAGGATTTAATCGACAAGGCAGTAGGCGCAAACGGCTCTTACTGCATCTGATAAAAATAAATTCGAAACAACCCATATACGGCATCGCAGACAGCACGCTGCCTGTTGCGCAAAAATATTTATTATAATACAAAGGCGGAAATTATGCTGAATCAGTTTTCACGTACCGAGCTGCTTCTCGGAAAAGAAGCCATGGAAAAGCTGCAAAATTCGCGCGTTGCCGTATTCGGCATAGGCGGCGTCGGCGGCTACACCGTGGAGGCGCTTGCAAGATCGGGCATTGGTAAATTAGACCTTATAGACGATGACAAGGTCTGCCTTACGAATATAAACCGTCAGATAATCGCAACGCGTTCAACAATAGGAAAATATAAGGTCGAGGTTGCCGAAGAACGCATCAAGGACATAAATCCGGACTGCGAGGTTACAACGCATCGGAAGTTTTACACTCCGGAAACGTCGGCGGAATTTGATTTTTCACAGTACGACTATGTTGTTGACGCCATAGATACCGTATCGGGCAAAATCGAGCTTGTTATGCAGGCGCAAAAGAGCCAAACTCCCATAATCTGCTCAATGGGCGCCGGCAACAAGATGGACCCGACTGCATTTGAGGTGACTGATATTTATAAGACTTCGGTCTGTCCGCTTGCGAGAGTTATGCGATACGAGCTGAAAAAACGCGGAGTTAAAAAACTCAAGGTTGTTTATTCAAAGGAAAAGCCGCTTGTACCCATTGAGGATACGGCGATAAGCTGCCGCGAGCACTGCATTTGCCCTCCCGGTACGGCGAGAAATTGCACGCAAAGACGCGCTATCCCCGGCAGTAATGCGTTTGTCCCGTCGGTAGTCGGGCTGATAATAGCAGGTGAAGTCGTAAAAGATTTGACGAATTACAGGGCAAAATAAATACACAAAAGGGTGTTTGAATATGACAAGAGACGAAGCATACGCGCTCCTTACGGAATACAACAAAGAGCCGTTTCACCTTGAGCACGCCGAAACGGTTGAAAAAACAATGATGTATTTTGCCGACAAACTCGGCTACGGCGGCGACAGGGATTTTTGGGGAATCGTAGGTCTTTTACATGACCTTGACTTTGAAATGTATCCCGAAGAGCACTGCATAAAGGAACAGGAAATAATGCGCGAAAGAGGCATTGACGAAAAGATAATTCACGCAACGGCAAGCCACGGGTACGGCATAACGGTAGACATTAAGCCGGAACATGAGATGGAAAAGGTCCTTTATGCGGTAGATGAGCTTACTGGGCTTATAGGAGCCGTTGTAAAAATGCACCCGTCGCACAGCGTACAGGATCTTGAGCTTAAATCCGTGAAGAAAAAATTCAAGGCGAAGAATTTTGCCGCCGGCTGCTCTCGCGAGGTCATACAGCGCGGTGCGGATATGCTCGGTATTTCGCTTGATGAGCTGATACAAAATACAATTGACGCCTTAAAGTCATTTCAGGACTGAAAGCATTAAAAATGTAATAATCAAGGCTTAGTTATTTTTTAACTAAAGGCTGCTGTAAAAAACGGTGGGAACTAAATTTAAGCTCCCACCGATTTTTTATTTAATGCAAAGGATTGTCGCCGCCATCGTAAACTGAGCGGCATAATATAAGATGTGATTTAAGAATATGTTGAATTTTGTATTCTTATTCTCGGCGAAATACATACCCGAAAGCACGGCGTCGGACAGAGTAAAGAGGACACCGCCCACAGCCATAACAACCCAAACCTTTTCAAATCCGGTGGCAATTGCCGCTATAATGGCCGAAACCATAGTCAACGCCAGGAAGAAGGTATAGAGAAATACAATGAATTTAAACTTACCGAAATGATTTTTCATAAGCTTTTCGGTCAATATATTGCCGAGAGCTATAAGAAGCGATACGCCTATGGAAACAGCAAGTGTTTTGCCGGTAAATCTGTAGCTTTTATAAATCGCCACGTTAAAACAGATGTGACCTAAAAGGAATGAGATAAAGCCGGAATAAAGATATGAATCCTTATCCTGCAAATAAATCCATTTCAAGTCAAGCCAAATATCGCCGACCATTCCGAGTATAAGCCCAAACGCCACCCAAAGGCCGAATTGAATATTGTCGCGGTTTGCGCTTGTTGCGGCAAAAGCGGTTGAAATAAAACAGAGACTCGCCGCCGCCTTGGCATACAGTGCGGAAATTCCGCCCTTTTTAACGCGCAAGAACAAAAATATACCTGTCATAACAATGCCGATTGCCAAAAGCACCCAATATAATGTCCAGCTCATAGTTATCCCCCAAATTTATTTTCTGTTTAATCAATGAGCAGATTATATAATATTTCAACAATAATTGCAATAGCTTAGGCTGTTTTTTTGTTAAATAAAAGACAATTTCCCGACAACGCTTTTAGTCTCGCCATCGTACAGGACAAAAACCGCAATCTCTTTTTATCGCGAAGGCAATTCATTGTACATTGCCTCAAAAAGCGCGGTTTCCGAAATACGCTCCTTTGTACCTCCCGTCATAAATTCACTTCCAAATAGTAGTAGCCGTTCGGTTACCCGTCAAGGCTTTTTTGTGGAAATTTTAAAACACAGCGAACCGAACGCAAAATCCTTTTTTCGGTCTATGCAAAGAAGCCGTTATGGTATCGCTATATAAAAAAGCCACGGAAAACCGTTGATTTCCCGTGGCTTTTGAAGTATTTGATTGAAAAATCGTAACCGATTATCTCTTTGAGAACTGCGGTGCGCGACGAGCGCCTTTGAGACCGTATTTCTTTCTCTCTTTCATTCTCGGGTCACGAGTCAGGAAACCGGCCTTCTTAAGTGCCGGACGAAGATTTTCGTCATACTGAAGAAGAGCTCTTGAAAGGCCGTGGCGAATTGCGCCTGCCTGGCCTGTTACACCGCCGCCCTGAACGTTGCAGACGATGTCGAATTTGTCAGCTGTGCCGGTGAGAGCGAGAGGCTGACGAACTATAAGTTTAAGTGTTTCAAGGCCGAAATAATCGTCGATATCGCGATTGTTTATCGTTATTTTGCCTGAGCCTGCATAAACGCGAACTCTTGCAACCGACTTCTTTCTTCTGCCTGTGCCGTAAAAATAAGGATTAGTCTCGTACATTTATTTTTGCCTCCCTTTCTCAGAATTCTTTAACTTCGGGCTTCTGAGCCTCATGTGTGTGTTCGCCGTCTTTGAAGATGCGAAGTCTTGTAAGCTGCTTTCTGCCGAGTGAGTTATCGGGAAGCATACCCTTAACTGCCTTTTTAAGAGCAAATTCGGGCTTTTCAGCCATAAGGGTCTTATACTGAATCTTCTTCATGTTACCGATATAACCGGTGTGATGATAGTACATTTTCTTTTCAAGCTTGTTGCCTGTAAGAACTATTTTGCCGGCGTTGATTACGATTACGTGATCGCCGCAGTCAGCGTGAGGAGCAAATGTCGGCTTGTGCTTGCCGCGAAGAAGCGTAGCAGCCTCTGCAGCAACGGAACCGAGGGTTTTGCCGTCAGCATCAAGAACATACCAATTACGGCTGATGTCGGCAGCCTTAGGCATATAAGTTGACATAAAACATAACCTCCGAATAATTATTTCTTTTTTATTGCCCGAATATATTATCACGAAGAAACGATTTCGTCAACACCGTTTTTTCAATATTTTAACGATTATATGATTTATCTCTCGTTTTCTCGTATTTTCTCTTGTTTTCTGCTATATTGCTTATTTATTATTTTTGACTCTTTGCCTATCGCAAAGGCTTTTTCGGACAAAAGCGAGGCGGCGTTTTTCATACAATGCTCAAGGCTTATACCGTTTTCCTTTATTTTATGTATTTCGCATACTCCGAGTTTCTCGGCGGAAATATCGTTTTCGACGTCGCCGCTCAAAAGGATACACGGAACACCGAATTTTTCGGCTATGTCCGAGACCCTCTTAGGAAGCTTGCCGAATAGGGTTTGCCTGTCCGTCTTGCCCTCGCCTGTTATAACCGCATCGGAGCGACGTATTTTATCCTCAAGCGATGCAGCCCTTGCCAGCACATCAAATCCGCTTTGGAGCTCACAGTTCAAAAAGGCGGATAATCCACCGCCGATGCCGCCCGCAGCTCCGGCTCCCGGAAGATTTATAATCTTTTTGCCGGACGCTTTTTCAAAAATCTCTCCTATATTTCGTAAACCGTCATCCAAAAGCTCCACATCGTTCTTCGAGGCTCCCTTTTGCGGAGAAAAAACATAAGCCGCTCCGTTTTCTCCGCACAGAGGATTTGTGACGTCACACGCAAGAGTGAACTTTATATCCTTGAATCTTTCAAAATTCTCGTTTCGCCGTATTTTCTTAACTCTTATCATATTTTGACCGTCGGGCAAAACCTCGACGCCGTCCTCCGAAAAGAACCGCATACCGAGGGCATACAAAATGCCCGTCCCCGCATCCGTGGTAGCACTGCCGCCGAGTCCGAGAATTATATGTTTTGCCCCGTGCTCCGCAGCGTCGCAAATCAGTTCTCCGCTTCCCAATGACGACACCTTCACGGCATCGCGCTCGCTGCTCTTGAGAAGCGTCAGCCCGCTTGCCGAGGCTACATCAATTACAGCGGTACCGTCGGGCAAAACGGTGTATTCCGCCGTGATTTCACGAAGCAGAGGGTCGTGCACCGCCGCTTTTCGAAGCTGCCCTCCGAGTATATCGTAAAAACAGCGAGAGGTCCCCTCTCCGCCGTCGGCAAACGGCAGAGAAAGCACCTCAAAATTTTTGTTACACCGAAGAAGTCCGTCTTTAACCGCGGCGCAAGCATCCTTTGACGTAAGACTCCCTTTAAAAGAGTCGCAAACAACAGCTATCTTCATAATCAGAACACCATATATCCGAATATTTCCTTGAGCGTATCGAGCGGCGACTGACCATCGGCAATCTTTACCGCGATGTGCTTTTTGCCGTAATCCATTATAGACACTCTGCCGCGCATCATGGAGGACAGGTTCAAAACCGTATTTGTATCTATATCGTTCACATAAAGGATAACGGAATTGCCCTTTTGCCCTATTTCGTATATACCCTTTGCGGCGGCGGTATTACGAAGAAGCGAAACATCGATAAGACCCTGAACCGACTGCGGAATTTCACCGAATCGGTCGCGGAGCTCATCCTTAACGTCCTCTGCATCTTCTGTATTTTTAATGTCCGCAATTCTGCGATAAACCGCAAGCCTCTGAGGAATGCTCTTGATGTAATTATCGGGAATGTGAGCGTCTATCTGCATATCTATGAGACATTCCTTCTTACGCGAAATCGGCTTTTCGCCCTTTTCCTCCTCCACGGCTTCACCGAGAAGCTGCAAGTACATATCGTAGCCTACCGCCTCCATATGGCCATGCTGCTGCGCACCGAGGACGTTGCCCGCTCCGCGGATTTCAAGGTCACGCATGGCAATCTTAAAGCCGGAGCCGAATTCGGTATATTCCCTTATTGCCGAAAGTCGTCTGTTCGCTATTTCCGACAATTCCTTGCCGCGCTTAAACGTGAAATATGCCGACGCTCTGCGTGTGCTTCTGCCGACTCTTCCGCGTATCTGATGAAGCTGTGCAAGCCCGAGCCTGTCGGCGTCCTCGATAATCAGCGTATTGCAATTCGGAACATCGACGCCCGTCTCGATGATGGTGGTGCAAACGAGTATGTCTATGTCGCCCTCAAGCAAGTCACGCCAGATTTCAGACAGCTCCTCCTCGCCCATTCGGCCGTGCGCCACGGCTATACGAGCCGACGGCATCATTTCCTTTATCTTAGCCGCCGTGCTTTCGATTGATTCGACACGGTTGTGGAGATAATATACCTGACCGCCTCTGCGAAGTTCCTTCTCCATGGCCTCGCAGAGAATTCCCATATCATGCTCTATAACATATGTCTGAACGGGGTATCTGTCCTGCGGAGCCTCCTCTATTACGGACATATCGCGTATGCCGGTCATAGCCATATTAAGCGTTCTCGGAATAGGCGTCGCCGACAAGGTCAAAACATCAACCGTTGGGAACAGCTCCTTGAGTTTCTCCTTTTGAGCCACGCCGAAGCGCTGCTCCTCATCGACTATTAAAAGGCCGAGATCCTTAAATTTTACATCTTTTGAAACAAGACGGTGCGTGCCTACGATTATGTCGAGCGAGCCGCGCTTCAAATTTTTAAGTATTTTCTCCTGCTCCTTAGGAGTTCTGAAGCGTGACAGCATCTCTATCTCGACAGGGAACCCGTCAAATCTTTTAAGTATGGTACGGTAATGCTGATACGCGAGAATTGTTGTGGGAACAAGTATCGCGCATTGCTTACCGTCTGCCGCGCATTTAAAAGCCGCACGAAGCGCGACCTCGGTTTTTCCGAAGCCGACGTCACCGCAGAGAAGTCTGTCCATGGGATAAGGCTTTTCCATATCGCCCTTTATTTCATCGATTGCTCTGAGCTGATCGGACGTCTCGTCATATTCAAACCGCCGTTCGAAATCGCTCTGCATATCTATATCCGGAGAAAATGCATATCCGGGGCTGTTTTGCCTTTTTGAATACAGGGCTATGAGCTGATCCGCCATATCCTTGACTGCGGCACGAACCTTGTTTCTCGTTTTTTCCCAGTCCTTGCCGCCGATTTTATTCAGCTTTACTGTTCTGCCGTCGTCCTCGTGAGGGCCTATATATTTTGAGACAAGGTCAAGCTGCGTTACCGGGACATACAGAACGTCGCCCTTTGCATACTTGATTTTGATATAATCCTTGGTTATTTTGCCGACCTCAAGCTTATTGATGCCGTCAAACACGCCTATACCGTGGAGCGAATGAACAACGTAGTCGCCCTTTTTAAGCTCATCAAGCGAGTGGAGGCTCTGTCCCTTTTTAAACCCGCTCCTGCTTTTTCTTTTTTTGGACGCAACGGCGTTTCTGCCATAGGTAAAGGCATAAAATTTTTCGTGCGGATAGCCGAAGCCGCCCGAGAGCGCACCGGGCAAAACCGAAACTCTGCCACGCGGAAATTCGGCGGGCTCGAGCGGAAAATAAAGTGCTGGAACATCCTCGTTTTCGAGATCCTCAGCAAGGTTTTTTGCAGCCTTTTCCGTTCCTCCCATTACTACAACCGTCGAGTCCTTTTGAACAAGCGGAGACAAATCGTCCAAGAGTATGTCGAGCTTTCCGTTCCATACGGGAAGTGTTGACGCCGTAAACGTTACAAGGTCGCGTACCGGTACGTCAAACGAACCGCGCGCAAAATCGTCGAGAAAAACAGTATCCTTTTTTTCATATTCGCGTGTAAGCTCCGGGAAGGTCATCGTAAACTCGTCGAGTCCGCGGCAAAGCTCGCCGTCCTCAAGGAGATATTTGATATCCTCATTTTGGAGCTTTATTGCGGTGTTTGCCTTTTCCTTGACTCCGGCACTCTCGCAAACAATAAGCAAAAGCGAATCGGCATAGCTTAAAATTGTCGCATTCTCTTCGTAAGCGAGCGGAAGATACTTATCGGCAGAGCTTAAGCTCACGCCGTTTTTGAGCCTGTCTATATCCTTTTGCAGCATTTCGCGAGCCTTTTTGGCTCCCTTACCCTTTACGGTATCATAAAATGCGGTAATCTTTTTCATTAAGTCGTCGCCGCCCGAAAAGACTATCTCGGTTGACGGCATAAGTGTCAGCTTATCAACATTGTCGGTTCTTCGCTGCGACATTATGTCAAAATGAGCCATGGTGTCAACGGTATCGCCCCAAAACTCTATTCTGACGGGATTTTGGTCATCGGGCGAAAACAGGTCGAGTATTCCTCCGCGCACGGAAAACTGACCTACTCCCTCCACCATATCGGCTCTCGTATATCCTGCGGAAAGAAGCACACTCGTTATGTCGTCGAGCTTAATATCCTCGCCTCGCCTTATCGTAAGCGAATGTTTTTTTAAGTCCTCGGGCGGAATAGTCCTCTGAACCGCCGCCTCTGCGGAGCAAACCACTATATCGGCGGTGCCGTTTAAAATATTTGTGAGCGCATTTATACGGCGCTGTTCATATTCGTGGGAACGATTTTCCGCCGAGGTAAACGAAAAGTCCCTCGCCGGATACAGAAACGAATTCTTACCGAAAACACGCAAGTCCTCGCAAAGCTTCGTCGCAGCCGCTTCATCGGGCATAATGACAAGAGCCCTGCGATCTAAATTACCGCAGAGCGAATTTATAATATGAGCCTTATGGATTCCCGAAACGCCGAGAACTCCGACAGGCAGTTTTTTGCTTTTTACCGCCTTTTCGAGCGTCTTATATTCGGGCGAGGTCTTTAAGACCTCAGCAAATGCTGACATATTAAATTAAAGCTCCTTCAGGAATTATATTTGTTCATGGCTTCGTCTGTTTTGCCGTCCAGAATAAGCTCCACCGCACAGCAGGCATTATCAAGTGCCTTTTTAAGCTCCGGTGCCTCGTCCTTTTTGTACTCGGAGAGAACCCATGCGGCAAGGTCGTAATCGGGATGAGGCTTTTTGCCGCAGCCGATTTTGACTCTCGGAAAATTTTGGCTGCCTATACAGGATATTATGCTCTTTATGCCGTTATGACCGCCGTCTGAGCCCTTGCGGCGTATTCTCAGTCTGCCTACGTCAAGCGATATATCGTCAAAAATCACAATGATTTTTTCCGGAGGTATCTTATAAAAATCTGCCGCAGCCTTTACGGCCTCTCCGCTTAAATTCATATAGGTCTGCGGCTTCATTACAATGCAGCGGTGCGAGTTTATAACCGTATCGGCTAAAACCGCCTTGAACTTGAGCTTATTTATTTTAAAACCGTGCTTTTCGGCAAGAAAGTCAACGCACAAAAACCCCGAATTATGACGTGTCAGGGTATATTTTTTCTCGGGGTTACCGAGCCCTGCCACTAAAAATTCGGGTGCGCCGACAGCTTCCGTTTTTTTGAATCTGCCTAACATTATTGTGTTTACCTGTCCTTATTTATCTTTTAGGCACCAGCCTATCTTATTAACCTGACGTGCTCTTGCTATACCGAGCGAATCGCCGGGAACGTCCTCTGTTATTGTGGAGCCTGCCGCAGTATATGCGCCGTCACCGACCGTCACGGGAGCTACAAGATTTGTGTTGCAGCCTATAAACGCATCGTCGCCTATGGTGGTTCTGAATTTCGCCTTGCCTGTATAGTTGACCGTTACCGTTCCGCAGCCGAAGTTTACCCTCTTGCCCACGTCGCTGTCGCCGACATACGTAAGGTGCGAAACCTTTGTGCCGGTATCTATATTGGAATTTTTCACCTCGACGAAGTTGCCGAGATGCACCTTTTCGCCTATCACCGAATTGGGTCTTATGTGAACAAACGGACCTATATTTACGCCGCTCATTATCCTTGCGTCAAAGCTTTGAACGCTGTTTAAATACGCATCATCGCCGACAGTTGTATTGTGAAGAAGCGTATTGGGCCCTACGGTGCAGTTTTTGCCTATCGTTACGTTTCCGCGTAAAATCGTGCCGGGCAAAATAAGCGTACCCTCGCCGATTTTTACGTTCGGGGAAATCATAACTCCGTCAAAGCACGGGATATTCACACCGCAGTCAAGCTGATGCTCTATCTCTCTTAAGCGAACAGTCTCGCTGATTTCGTGAAGTGAGCACATATCATAGACGGCACTCGTTTCGCATCTGCAATCGGTTTGGAACCGTGTTTTTTTATCACAGGCGCGGAAAAGCTCCTCGGCTGAGCGCGATGCGCCGTTTTTAATGAGTGTCATGAGTTTTTTTGATGAGAACACATACGCTCCGGTCACGTCCTCACCATTAGGCTGTCTTGAAAAGACTGCGGCCGCCTCATTTCCCTCGTTCACGCAGAGAGAAAGCGCGTTTTTAAGAGAGCTGCCGCTCATAAGCGGTACATTTCCATAGAGAACATATACATAGTCAAATTCGTCTGCAAAGCCGTCGGCTGCAAGCAGAAAATCGCTGTCATTTTCGGCATCCGGCGATACAAACACCCGGCTGTCGCCCTTTATTGCTTCAACACCGGAGCTATCACTTTCAATTATAATTGCCGTTTTTTCCGCATCAGCCTTTTCGGCATACGATTTCACATACGAAATGAGCGGCAAAGACAAAGCCTCACACATATAAATGGGTTTTTCGCGTTTTTTATTATCTGCGGCTATAATCAGCGCACCTGTTTTAAGAGCCATAAGAGCACTCTCCCAATATATTTGTATTCTGCCGCCGTATCTGCCCGATACCTTTGCGGCAACAATATTATTGTATCACAAAATGTCTTTTCTTACAATAAAAACATCCGCCTCATTGCACACAACAAATCAACACTCCGGCCCGACTTGTTAGTTTTTACCAATATAAGCAGTTTAATTTTGTAGTGTTTTTTCGAAAAAAGTTCTTTTCTTTTTTTGTTTTCTCTGATATATTATACACAGGAAGGATCCTAAAACCAATTTAAAAAAAGGAGAGATAATCCATGGATTTCAGTTCTATCTTTGAAACAATCAAGGGCTTCTTCGAGGCTAACGTGCTTCCGACCCTTAAGCCTATCATCGACGCTATAATGGGTCTCATCGGCGGCATCATCGGCGGCAAATAATCAAGCCAATCGACAAGCGGTGTAATTTCGGTTACACCGCTTGATTTTTTATAAGGATTTGTTATGAAGCACTTCAAAATCTCATTATGTATATTGCTGATGCTCGCGTGTCTTTGCTCCTGCGGCAAAAAAAAGCAGGAGGATTATACCACACCTGCCGTCTCATATCCCGAAACAACCGTTCCCATCGAAACGACAACAAAAAAGGTTGAAAAAACCACGGCCGAATCCGCAAAGCCTCAAAGCACGGCTCCCGCCGCAGTCAGCACGGAAACAACGGAATACGAAGCACAATACGGCGATTCGCAGCTTGACTTCGATACGGAGAACAAATTTGTTGACGCCGTAGTCGCGAAATACGGAATTGACCGCGAAGGTCTTATAACCGCATATTCGGTAAAGGGCAGAGACAGTAACTACGTCTGGCAATTTAACGGCAGCCGAGACGAAAACGGCAAGCTCATAAGAAACGCCGACACGCTTAAATACGTTTATTACGTAAACGCCGATTGCTCCAAGGTAAGCCGTACCGGCGGCTATACGGGAAATGACGGTTGTTCCTTAAAGGACGGACTGACGGTATTTTTACTTACACAAAAGGTTCTGATACCTAATTTGCAGGAGCAGATAGACCAAAACTCATAATCACAATATAAAAATATGTCGGACTGTAAAAAGCACGTTTTTACAGTCCGATTTTTTGTACGTATTTCAAAAAACTCTGACGGAGATTTTAAGACGCTGTTTTTTTGTCTCTCCGATTTTTCCGCAAAACACAAACCGTCCCTTGTGCCGCACCGATATTATCTCGTCCTCTTTCGGTATGTATGATGAATTGACGGTCATTTTGCCGTTTACAAATATAAGCTTTTGCATAAAAAGCTGCTGTGACTCGCTGCGCGATATTTTATAAACCGCGGCAACCATCGCGTCAAGGCGCAAAGACGGCACCGTAACCGTCCGCTCCTCCGGCAAGGCTCCGACAAAGTCCGGAGGAGATAAGGTCATCTCACATCGCACCGTGGTGTGCTTGACCCTATCAAGATTGTCGAGCACAAAGCGCGCAACCTTTTTTTCGCAAAAAACGTATCCGCAATTATCATCCGTGAGAATATCGCCTATTGTCTCTCTCTTGATGCCGAGCCCCATAAGCGTACCGAGAAAATCACGGTGAGTGAGCTCGTCGGCAAACTTTTTTGCCACCGGTGAAATTTTCACCCACACAAAATCGCATTCGGCTGCTTTTTCCTCCTCGCTCTTTTCGCCGAAAAGAGCCGCACGACGCTCGGCAAGTGGATAGCCGCCGTAAAGATACACCCTCGAAAACAGCTGCGCAGATGCTAAAGTGCTTTGCTCGTCAAGCGTTAAAAAATCGGAGCTTACGGTTCTTCGCTGCTCGACGGCGCGCAACGACAGCTCCGCGAAGCGCTTCTTCAGTTTGTTTTCGTCATTGTCCAAAATCCGAACGCCTCCTTTAAATCTATAATATATCGATAATATAATATCAAAACACAAGTCGCGTGTAAAGTACCGTTAAAAAAGGGGCGA
>ULLL01021872.1_pt1 | contig 15434 bp, 8 predicted proteins | sample 1951391 | NCBI WGS metagenome assembly ULLL01 (sample SAMEA4835524, study PRJEB28245) | human gut metagenome | biome: gut microbiome; material: fecal sample | place: Denmark | collected 2008
CATTACTTGCAAGGTTATAAACTTAATTCAACTACTGATTCGTATTATTAATATTATTTTAATTAGAAGTTAATACCTTTTAGGTGTCTCATTTAATATGCCGACTTTTATTTTGCGTTTAAAAAAGAGTAAAGTCTGTCTGATGAATAAAAGCGAGCAAACAGATGGTTAGTAAAAAGGCTTGAAATAAGTAAAGAGTTAAAATCTAGTAATATGAATTTGAAAAAACATGTAGTTCTATTCGCAGGAATATTTTTCTGTACTTATCTAATGGCTCAAAGGTCAAGTGAAATCTTATCAGTTTCAGCATCTGTCAATCAAGAGAAAGCTTCACAGGCTTTTGATAAAGATCAGCGTACGGTGTGGAAAGTTGATGGTAAAAATCCGAAGCTAGATCAATGGCTGATGTTTACTCTCCAAACTCCGGGAGATGTGTGTGAAATGTACCTTCAATTGCAGGGAATATCCAAGGACGAACTGAAGCAACAGATGAGTATATTTGTGACATATGACCCGATGAATTTAGGAGAACCTGTCGACTATCAGGTACAAGGTAGCGCCAGAGGGATGAGGGTAACATTTTCGCCTAAATATGGTGCCCATGTAAAACTTGTCTTTAAAGGTAATGTACGTGTGGGGCCTTTCGATATAAAAGAAGTATCAGTTTTTCTGGCTGATGAGGAACTGAAAAATCATAAAGGAGATAAAACGACATTACGTTATATGGATCCTAGACTTCCTGTAAATGAACGTGTGGAAAGCTTATTGTCTGTAATGACACCGGAAGATAAAATGGAATTGATTCGTGAAGGATGGGGGATTCCCGGAATTCCTCATTTATATGTGCCTCCCATTACGAAAGTTGAGGCTGTGCATGGCTTTTCATATGGTAGCGGGGCAACAATATTCCCACAGGCGTTGGCTATGGGAGCGACATGGAATAAGAATCTGACGGAAAAAGTAGCAATGGCTATTGGGGAGGAAACTCTTGCGGCAGGTACCATGCAAGCCTGGTCTCCTGTGTTAGACGTAGCACAGGATGCTCGTTGGGGACGTTGTGAAGAAACTTTCGGCGAAGATCCGGTTTTGGTATCTCAAATTGGCGGAGCTTGGATTAAGGGCTATCAGTCTAAAGGGCTGTTTACAACTCCGAAACATTTTGGAGGTCATGGTGCACCTTTGGGTGGACGTGATTCGCACGATATAGGATTGTCCGAAAGAGAAATGCGTGAGGTACATTTAGTTCCTTTCCGACATGTTATTCGTAACTATTCCTGTCAGTCATTAATGATGGCTTACTCTGATTTCTTGGGGGTGCCTGTTGCTAAAAGTAAAGAACTTCTGCGTAATATTTTGCGTGAAGAATGGGGATTTGATGGTTTTGTTGTGAGTGATTGCGGTGCTATCGGTAATTTAACATCACGAAAGCATTATACTGCAAAAAACAAGATAGAAGCTGCTAATCAAGCTTTGGCTGCAGGTATTGCTACAAATTGTGGTGATACTTATAATGATAAAGAAGTGATACAAGCTGCAAAAGATGGACGCCTTGATATGGCAAATCTTGATAATGTTTGCCGTACAATGTTGCGTATGATGTTCCGTAATGAATTATTTGAAAAAGAACATAAGAAACCTTTGGATTGGAATAAGATATATCCGGGTTGGAATTCGGACAGCCATAAGGAAATTGCACGTCAATCGGCACGAGAATCTATTGTTATGTTAGAGAATAAGGATGATGTGTTGCCCTTATCCAAGCATGTGCGTACAATTGCCGTATTGGGACCCGGAGCAGACAACCTTCAGCCGGGTGATTATACTCCCAAACTTCGTCCTGGTCAGTTGAAGTCTGTTTTGACAGGTATTAAGCAGGCCGTAGGTAATCAGACGAAAATTCTCTACGAGCAGGGATGTGAATTTACCGGTTCCAATGGTGAAAACATTCCCAATGCGGTGAAAGTTGCTGCCCAGTCGGACGTAGTAGTGTTGGTTTTGGGCGATTGTTCTACCAGCGAGGCTACGACAGACGTTTATAAAACATCTGGTGAAAATCATGATTATGCAACTTTGATTCTGCCTGGCAGGCAGCAGGAGCTGTTGGAAGCTGTTTGTGCAACAGGAAAGCCTGTTGTTTTAGTGCTTCAAATAGGTCGCCCTTATAACCTGACAAAAGAGTCGGAGTTATGTAAGGCTATTATTGTTAACTGGTTACCTGGACAGGAAGGAGGGCTTGCTACGGCAGATGTGCTGTTTGGTGATTACAATCCTGCCGGTCGTTTACCAATGACTTTCCCGCGACATGTAGGACAGTTACCGCTTTATTACAACTTTAAAACTTCCGGTCGTCGTTATGAGTATTCAGATTTGGAGTATTATCCTCTTTACTATTTTGGATATGGTTTGAGTTATACATCTTTTGAATATTCGGATTTGAAAGTGGAAGAGAGAGAGAACGGTAATATCATCGCGCACGTGAATGTGAAGAATATAGGTCATCGTGCTGGTGATGAGGTTGTTCAATTGTATGTAACAGATATGTATGCTAGTGTAAAAACACGTATTACTGAATTGAAAGACTTTACACGCGTTCATTTACGACCGGGAGAGTCCAAGAGTATTTCTTTTGAATTAACTCCTTATGAATTGTCACTACTTAATGACAACATGGACAGGGTTGTAGAGAAAGGAACATTCAAGATATTAGTTGGCGGTGTTAGTCCCCAATATATAGCTAAAGACCGTATTAAAGATAGTTTGGGATATGAGGATGCACAAAAAGGTCTATCTGTTATGTTAGAGTATAACCATGGATTTGCGGCAGACTTCGATTTGGCTTTATCCAAAGTGGAAGACAACTTGCTGGCAAAGCAGAGAACAATATGGATCTCTGTCAAGAATAATGGTACTTTAATGGATACAGGAAAGGTCGAAATGTATGTCGACGGTCGGAAAACGGGAGATAAAGTACATTATGAACTTGCTCCGGGAGAAGAAAAACTGATACCTTTTATTGTAGATAAAGACAGTAACCAATCTGTTGTATTTGCTACTAAGTATAAAGTGCTATCTATTTAGGCATATATGTGGATTTATACGTGATGTAGTGTATTTGTGGGTTACAGGCTGAAAATAGTGATGCCTTAAGTCCAAATTAAGACCTTTATTAAGTATGTGGCTGTAAATTTGCCAGTATAAATATAAAATTATTGATTACATATGAAAAATTACCTATTTACTTTACTTGCCCTCTCATTCGTATTGGCAGGGTGTAATGGCTCGAAACAAGCTAAAACGGTTACTTTGGGACCTAATCCTTTTATTACTCACATGTATACAGCTGATCCTTCTGCTCATGTGTGGGAAGATGGACGGCTTTATGTCTATGCCTCCCATGATGTAGATCCTCCGCGGGGGTGTGATTTAATGGATCGTTACCATGTGTTTTCCACAGATGATATGGTGAATTGGACCGATCATGGAGAAATTTTGAATTCTTCGCAAGTGTCATGGGGAAGAAAGGAAGGAGGTTTTATGTGGGCACCCGATTGTGCTTATAAAGATGGAACCTATTATTATTATTTCCCTCATCCCAGTGGAACGGACTGGAACCATACTTGGAGAGTGGGAGTTGCAACCAGCAAACATCCGGCTAAGGATTTTACAGTGCATGAGGAATTTATTGAGATGATTGGCATGGAAAACGATTGTTTTACCATGATAGATCCTTGTGTTTTCGTGGATGATGATAAACAGGCTTATTTCTATTATGGTGGTGGAGGCCGCTGTGTTGGGGCCAAAATGAAAAACAATATGATGGAACTGGCTGAGCCGTTACGGCCGATGGAAGGTTTGAAAGATTTCCATGAAGCAGCTTGGATACATAAAAGAAACGGTATCTATTATTTGTCTTATGCTGATAATCATGCGGAAAACGGGAAAGGAGCTAACCGCCTGAATTATGCAACAAGTAATTCACCATTGGGCCCATGGACTTATCAGGGAATTTATCTGGAGCCTACGGGCTGTGACACGAGCCATGGATCCATTGTAGAATATAAGGGAGAATGGTATGCTTTCTATCACAACAGCTCTATTTCGGGGAAAGGTAATCTACGCTCTATTTGTGTAGATAAGCTGTACTACAATCCGGATGGTACCATACAAGTGGTAGAGCAGACAAAATAGTTAGTCGGTTATCTATTATATTACAAATGAATATAAACAAAAATGTTGTTATGAAATTTATGCATTGTTTAGCTTCCGTAGTTTTAGCTTCCATGTTGGGTGCTTGCGGGGAAGTACAAAATCAAAAAATAATCGGTAGAACTCCAGTTGACTATGTAAATCCCTATATGGGAAATATCAGTCATTTGCTGGTTCCCACTTTTCCTACTATCCATTTACCGAATAGTATGCTTCGTGTTTATCCTGAACGCGCTGATTATACGACGGATCAGTTGAACGGGTTGCCTTTAATTGTGACGAGCCATCGTGGCAGTTCTGCTTTTAATTTGAGTCCTTATCAGGGGGATAGCCTTCGTCCGGTTATAGCATATAGCTATGATGATGAGAAATTGAAGCCATATTATTATGAGGTGTTTCTTGATGATGCAGAAATTAATGTAAAATATGCACCTTCTCATCAATCTGCTCTTTATCAGATAGAGTATGGGCAACCCAATAAACCTGCTTATATGATGATTAATTCGCAGAATGGAGCTATCAAGGCGGGTGATGGTTTTGTGAGCGGTTATCAGCAATTGCAGAACAATACGTGTGTGTATTTGTATGTTGAATCGGACATTGCGCCGTTGCAAACAGGTATTTTAGTTAACGGTAAGCTAGATACTTCTAAAAAAAATGCTGAAGGCCGTAACGCTTGTGCCGTTCTGCATTTTGCTGACGGAACTAAAAAGGTAAATTTGCGCTATGGTATTTCATTTATAAGTGAAGAACAGGCAAAGAAGAACCTACAACGTGAGTTACCGGACTATGATTTGCAGGCTTTGGTAAAGAAAGGTCGTCAAGTATGGAATGAAGCTTTAGGTGATATTCAGGTAGAAGGTGGTGCAGAGTCCGATAAACAAATTCTGTATACGTCACTTTATCGTGTGTTTGAACGTCCGGTTTGTATCAGTGAGGATGGACATTATTACAGTGCATTTGATGGAAAGATACATGAAGACAATGGTGAGCCTTTTTATACGGATGATTGGATTTGGGATACTTATCGTGCAGCTCATCCCTTGCGTTTGTTGATTGATGAGGAAACAGAAAAAAATGTAATTAATTCTTATTTGCTTATGGCAGAGCAGATGGGAAATATGTGGATGCCTACTTTTCCTGAGATAACAGGCGATTCCCGTCGTATGAATTCTAATCATGCGGTAGCAACTATAGCTGATGCTGCCGCTAAAGGATTGCAGTTTGATTTGAAGAAAGCCTATGAGGCTTGTCGCAAGGGGATAGAAGAAAAAACGCTGGCTCCTTGGTCAGGTGCGGCTGCTGGTTGGATAGATGATTTTTATAAGAAAAACGGATATATCCCGGCGCTTCAGGCCGGAGAAAAAGAAACAGATCCGAATGTACATCATTTTGAGAAACGTCAACCGATTGCTGTAACATTAGGTACATCTTATGACCAATGGTGTTTGTCGCGTATAGCGGATATTTTGGGAAAGAAAGAAGACATGCTTCATTATCTGAGATGTTCTTATAATTATCGTAATGTATATAATGCCGAAACTGCCTTTTTTCACCCTAAAGATAAAAATGGAAAATGGATTGAACCGTTTGATTATCGTTATTCAGGAGGTCAGGGGGCTCGTGAGTATTATGGCGAGAATAATGGCTGGGTGTATCGTTGGGATGTTCCTCATAATGTGGCTGATCTGATTGATTTAATGGGTGGTAATGAGCTGTTTATTGCTAATTTGGATCAAACTTTTCGTGAACCGCTGGGACGTGGGAAATATTCTTTTTATGCTCAGTTGCCCGACCATACAGGTAATGTAGGACAGTTCTCGATGGCTAATGAGCCCTCACTGCATATCCCTTATCTGTATAATTATGCCGGTCAACCATGGAAGGCTCAAAAACGTATTCGTCAAATGCTGAAAACTTGGTTCCGTAATGACCTGATGGGAGTTCCGGGAGATGAGGATGGTGGCGGAATGTCTGCTTTTGTCGTTTTTTCTTCTTTAGGTTTCTATCCGGTAACTCCGGGATTTCCTGCTTATAATATTGGCAGCCCGTTATTTACTGAGGCTAAAGTGACATTGAACAATGGGAAAGTATTTGAGATAGAGGCACAAAATGCATCTGATGAAAATAAATATATTCAGTCGGCAACGCTGAATGGTAAAGAGTGGAATAAGCCTTGGTTTAGTCATGATGATATAAAAGATGGAGGGAAGCTAATATTGATAATGGGTAACAGACCTAATAAGTCATGGGGTAGTGCTAATGATGCGGTACCGCCATCAGCTGAGAAATTATAAATTGGAGTAGTTGGCTGTATTATATGATTTCTATCTTCTGTGTAGATAGAACTATAAGTAACAAATAAAACATCATGAAAACACTTAAAAAGGTTCTTTTTATAGGTTTAATGGCTTTTATCGTTTGTTTAGCAAGAACGGTTCAAGCCCAAGAACTTTATAAAAATGAGAAAGCACCAATCCATGAGCGTATTATGGATCTCCTGTCGCGTTTAACAGTTGAGGAAAAGATAAGTTTGCTGCGTGCCACTTCACCGGGCATTTCTCGTTTGGATATTCCAAAATACTATCATGGCAATGAAGCGCTTCATGGGGTAGTCCGTCCTGGTAGATTTACGGTTTTCCCACAAGCTATCGGGTTGGCTGCAACCTGGAATCCTGTATTGCAAAAACAAGTGGCTACTGTTATTTCTGATGAAGCGCGTGCCCGTTGGAATGAACTGGATCAAGGACGTGAACAAAACAGTCAGTTCAGTGATTTACTCACTTTCTGGTCTCCTACGGTAAACATGGCGCGTGATCCACGTTGGGGGCGTACTCCGGAAACTTATGGTGAAGACCCTTATTTGAGTGGTATTATGGGAACTGCTTTTGTGAAAGGGTTGCAAGGAAATGACAGTCGTTATTTGAAGATTGTGTCAACTCCTAAGCATTTTGCTGCCAATAATGAAGAGCATAACCGCTTTGTATGTAATCCGCAAATATCAGAAAAGCAATTACGCGAGTACTATCTTCCGGCTTTCGAAGCATGTGTTAAGGAAGGAAAATCAGCATCTATTATGTCTGCCTATAATGCTTTGAATGATGTACCTTGTACGTTGAATGCTTGGTTGTTGACCAAAGTATTACGTGAAGATTGGGGGTTCAAAGGATATGTGGTCTCTGACTGTGGAGGTCCTGCTTTGTTGGTTAATGCTCATAAGTATGTGAAAACAAAGGAAGCTGCCGCTACTTTGTCTATAAAGGCCGGACTGGATTTAGAATGTGGTGATGATGTGTATGATGCGCCGTTATTAAATGCTTACCGACAATACATGGTTACTGATGCCGACATAGACTCGGCTGCTTATCGTGTGTTGAGGGCACGTATGCAGTTAGGACTATTTGATAGCGGGGAAAAAAATCCTTATACCAAGATATCTCCCAAAGTGATAGGCTCTAAGGAACATCAAAAGGTAGCGTTAGATGCTGCTCGTGAATGTATCGTACTACTAAAAAATCAGAACAAGATGTTACCGCTTGATGCTAAGAAAATTAAATCCATTGCGGTGGTGGGCATTAATGCAGGACGCAGTGAGTTCGGTGATTATAGTGGGCTACCGGTCATTGCTCCGGTTTCTATTTTGCAGGGTATCAAGGATAGGGTAGGTGATACTGTAAAGGTTGTATATGCTCCATGGAAATCAGCAGTAGATGGTATGGAACTCATTCAGGGAGCTAGTTTCCCTGAGGGGTTGAAAGCTGAATATTACGATAATCGTGACTATGCTGTTGCCAAATTACAATGGAAAGTTCCGCAAATTGGTAAAAAGACTCGTTTGGATTTGTACGGTGAAGCAGGAAGAGTAGTACGTGAATGTGAGAAAGTTGTGGCTGTATTGGGCATTAATAAGGCGATAGAACGTGAAGGACAGGACAGATCTGACATTCAACTTCCAGCAGATCAGCGGGAGTTTTTGAAGGAAATCTATAAGGTAAATCCTAATATTGTAGTTGTATTGGTTGCTGGTAGTTCATTATCAATTAATTGGATGGATGAACATATACCTGCTATCATCAATGCATGGTATCCTGGTGAGAGTGGAGGGAAGGCGGTAGCAGAAGTTCTCTTTGGCGATTATAATCCGGGTGGTCGTTTGCCGTTGACTTATTATAGAAGTTTAGATGAGCTTCCTCCATTTGATGATTATGATATTACTAAAGGGCGCACTTACCAGTACTTTAAGGGTAACGTACTTTATCCTTTCGGTTACGGGTTGAGTTATACCTCATTTAAATATTCCGATTTGCAAGTAACCGAAGGCAACCAAGAAGTAAATGTTTCATTTTGTCTAAAGAATGTGGGAAAATATGCTGGTGATGAGGTTGCGCAGATTTATGTGAAACTTCCGGAAAGAGATAAGATAATGCCTATAAAGGAACTTAAAGGCTTTGAGCGTATTTCGCTGAAAAGAGGGGAAAGTCGCAAAGTGACCATTCGATTAAAGAAAGATCTGCTTCGCTATTGGGATGAAGAGAAAGGGTGCTTTGTACACCCTTCTGGAGACTATACTATTATGGTAGGTGCTTCTTCTGCTGATATTCGTCTACAAAAGGTTTCTTCTATAACTCAAAAGTCTGGCAATTAGATCTTTCATACGAAGCTGATAAAAAATCCCGTCCTGCTTTCACAAGTAAGACGGGAAAACGACAAAATTTATAATAGCCTCTTTAAGAGGACTATACAAGTATATAAAGAAAATAAAATCATACTATGAGGAAACTAAAAAAGCCCTCGACTTGTTAATATAGAAACCACTCATGCACTAACAATAAATGCGATAAACGCATCGTCGAGGGCTTAATGCCTTTCCGTTGCATATATCGCATTTATTATCATACATAAGTGGTAGTGCAAAAGTAATAATTATTTTTGATAATAGAAGCCTTTTTCTATTTTTTACTTGTAATATTCGAATATAATATATTTTCTGATTGATTATTTGCACAAAACATTTGGTAAATCCAAAAACTTCCTCTACTTTTGCGCCCCGAAAAGGAGAGGTGCTCGAGTGGTTGAAGAGGCACGCCTGGAAAGCGTGTATACCCCAAAAGGGGATCCGGGGTTCGAATCCCCGTCTCTCCGCAAAACACTAAAGACAAATGGTGGAGAAACTAAGACAAGTCCCGTAAGATCAAGGTTTTACGGGAATTTTTTATTTTGTCGGCAGATAAGCAAAAGACAAGAAAATGCCCCGTTTGGACAAAGTAGTGTTACTAAATCGTTACTGAAAATCGGGCGGAATAAAATAATTGTTGCTTTTCTTGCTGCTAATAGGGAAAGAAAAAAGACTGATATTCAGTGCTCTAAATATCAGTCTTTGAAAGAGCCGCTAGCCAGACTTGAACTGGCGACCTACGCGTTACGAATGCGTTGCTCTACCAACTGAGCTATAGCGGCGATCGTTTTTGTTTACGGGGTGCAAAGGTACATCTTTATTTGAATTTGCAAAAAGAATTGCTTGATTTTTTAGAAATATTTCCGGAAGTTATTTGGGGAATGGGTTATAAAACTATTGTTTTTAATCAAAGTAGCATGTAGCTTTTTTATATTTTTGCAAGCAAACAGGGAACGCAGTGGAAGGTAAAAAGATGTGACTTAAAATATGTATTTATAGGAAGTGGCTTGTTCGATAAGTAATAGTAGCGAAGGGCTTTCTGCTATATTGAGATAGGGAATTAATTCTTTTTCCGAAACTTCGGAATGAAATAAATGTATATTATGAAAATAAAGTATTACCTTTGCCCCCAATTTAAAAACATTACTAGATTACTAAAGGATTAATCAAAAATCTTACTTATGCGCAGATTTATACTATTATGTTTGTTGATGTTCACAGTATCAAGCGTAGTATTTGCTCAACGAATGACGGATGAACAAGTTATTCAGTATGTGCAGGAAGCTCAACAGGCGGGGAAGTCTCAACAACAGATGTCGATTGAACTGATGAAGAGAGGGGTCACAAAGGAGCAAATTCAAAGAATACAATCTGAGTATTCGGGAAAAGCAAATGTAACGACCGGAACCGGAGGAGAAAAAGCAGCAGATTCACGTTTACGTACCCCAAAGAAATACGAGAATAAAAATAAGAACATTTCTCAAGAAAATTCCACTTTAGAAAATTCCAACTCTAAAAAACAAACCATAAAAGGGTTGCGTGCTAAAAACGATCAACAGCGTGATGAAAAAGAGATGGAGCAGGAATTCGGTTGGGATGGCAATGAACAGACAGACTATTTAGAATATGACAACTTCCTTGGCAAAGAGAAGAAAGAAAAAAAGGAGGATCCTACCCAACAAATTTTCGGACATAATATTTTTGATAATGAGAATCTGACCTTTGAACCCAATATAAATGTTGCAACCCCCAACAATTACCGTCTGGGTGCAGGTGATGAGGTTATTATAGATGTTTGGGGTGTTTCTCAAAAGACCATTAGAGAAATTATCTCACCCGAAGGCACTGTGCAAATTGAAAACTTAGGTCCGGTTTATTTGAGTGGGAAAACAGTCAAAGAGGCTAATAACTATCTGAAAAACGAGTTTGCCAAGATATATGCCGGTGTTACGGGTGAAACACCTAATACTCAGATTAAATTGACTTTGGGTGAGATTCGTTCTATCCAAGTGAATGTAATGGGTGAAGTTGTTGTGCCGGGCACTTACACTCTTTCTTCATTCGCATCAGTTTTTCATGCGTTGTATTGGGCAGGTGGCGTAAATAAGATAGGTAGTCTCCGTAGCATAAAAGTTATACGCGACGGGGAGACGGTTGCTGATGTGGATATCTATGATTTTATCATGGAAGGCCGATTGAAAGATGACATTCGCTTGCAGGATGGTGATGTGATTCTGGTTAATCCTTATCAAACTTTGGTACAGATATTGGGCAAGGTGAAACGTCCTATGTACTATGAGATGAAGCCGACTGAAACCATTGCAACTTTGCTTAAATATGCCGGTGGGTTTACCGGTGATGCTTATAAAAAAGCAATACGTCTTGTACGTAAGAGCGGTCGTGAACATCAGATATTCAATATTGATGAAATGGATTATTCCGTATTTCGTGTAGAGGATGGAGATGTTCTTACGGTGGATTCAGTTCTTGATCGTTTTGAAAATCGAGTGGAGGTACGCGGTGCCGTTTATCGCGAAGGGTTGTATCAGTTGAGTGGAGAAGTGAACACTGTGAAACAATTGATAAAGAAAGCCGAAGGTGTGCGTGGTGATGCATTTTTGAATCGTGCTGTGATCAGTCGTGAGTATGATGACTTGACTCGGGAAATGATTGCGATAGACTTGAAAGGCTTGTTGAATGGCGTTGTTGCAGATATTCCTTTGCAGAAGAATGATATATTGTTTATCCCCAGTGTTCAGGATTTGAGGGAAGAAACCACAGTTGCTATTCATGGTGAGGTTGCTGATCCGGGTACTTATTTATATGCGGACAAGATGACGGTAGAAGATTTGATTCTACAAGCAGGTGGTCTGTTGGAGGCTGCTGCTACAACCAGGGTTGAAGTGTCCCGTCGTGTGAAAGACCCCAAGAGCACTGTTTTCAGTGGGACAATCGGTCAGAACTTCTCATTCGACTTAAAAGACGGCTTGCTGGTGGGGGAAGGCAGCGGTTCGTTCCATCTTGAGCCGTTTGATGAAGTGTATATCCGTAAAAGTCCGGCTTACCATCGTCAACAGACTGTGACAGTGGCAGGTGAAGTGCTCTTTAGTGGGAATTATGCATTGTCCAAGAAAAATGAGCGTTTGAGTGACTTGATCACTAAAGCCGGAGGTATATCATCGGATGCATATGCCAAGGGGGCTCGTTTGCTGCGTAAGATGAGTGAAGAAGAGCTGCGTCGTAAAGAAGATGTGCTGCGTATGGCGCAAATGACTTCCGGAGGTGACTCTATTTCTGTTAAGAAGTTGGATTTGTCCGATACCTATTCGGTTGGTATCAATTTGGAGAAAGCCTTGCAGAATCCGGGTTCGGATTATGACATGGTGTTGCGTGAGGGCGATATGCTTTATGTTCCCGAATACGTAAGTACAGTCAAGATCAGTGGTGCTGTGATGTATCCTAATACGGTGCTTTATAAAGCCGGGGAAGGCTGGAAGTACTATGTCAACCAGGCCGGTGGATTTGGTAATGATGCCAGAAAGCGGAGAGCTTATGTTGTTCATATGAATGGTACGGTATCCCGTTTGAAATCAGGTGGAGCAAAGGAAATTGAACCGGGATGTGAGATCATTGTTCCGAGCAAAGATCCCAAGAAGAAGATGAGTCCTGCTGAAATTATCGGTATGGGTACGTCTGCAGCTTCTTTGGCAACTATGATTGCTACTTTGGTTAACCTCTTTAAGTAATAGAGAATTATGAGCGAAGAAAATATACAGAAGACAACACAGCAGCCGGAGGAGCAAGAGATTGATTTGATTGAGCTTGCTCAGAAAGTGTGGGCGGAGCGTAAATTGGTTTTCAAGGCATGCGGTATTGCCGCCCTTATCGGATTAGTGGTTGCGTTCAGTATTCCTAAAGAGTACTCTACTAAAGTGACATTGGCGCCTGAAAGCGCTGGTAAGACCTCTGCGGGAGGTATGGGAGCATTGGCGGCCATGGCCGGGATTAATTTGGGTGGAGCTTCGGCCGGAGAGGATGCGTTGTCGCCCGAGTTATATCCTGATATTGTTAAGTCAACACCTTTCCTGTTGGAGCTGTTTGATGTAAAGGTTAAGGATCAGAAAGGCAAAGTAGATACAACCTTATATGCTTATTTGGACAAGTACCAGCGTTCGTCTTGGATGGGGGCTGTGGTCTCTGCTCCATTCAAGGCTTTGGGGTGGACACTCTCTTTGTTCAAGGATAAGCCGGAGAAGAGAGAAGGTAAAATTGATCCGTTCCACCTGACGGTAGATGAAACAAGGGTGGCTGAGGCATTGAGCAAGCGCATCTTGGTTACCATTGATAAAAAAACAGGCGTTACCACTTTAGAGGTAACTATGCAAGACCCTTTGATTTCAGCTTCGTTGACAGATACGGTCATGCATTGTTTGCAGAACTATATCACAGACTATCGTACCAATAAAGCCCGTCATGATTTAGCCTTCACGGAAAAACTTTATAAAGAAGCAAAGGCCGATTATGAGGAAGCTCAAAAAAAATATGCTACTTTTGCAGATGCTAACCAAAACATTATTCTGTTGAGCTATCGTGCTGAGCAGGAACGTTTGAAGAACGAGATGGAGTTGGCGTATACCGTTTATACACAGGTTTCCGGGCAGTTGCAGATGGCGAGAGCTAAGGTTCAGGAAATCACTCCGGTATATACGGTTGTGCAGCCGGCCACAGTGCCATTGCGTGCTGCTAAACCGAATAAGATTATGATCCTTATCGGATTTGTATTCTTGGCGGGAGTAGGATGTGTTGGTTGGATACTATTTGTGAAAGATTTATTTAAGGAATGGAGAAAAGCAAGCAAAGCAATATGATAGCTAATAATGATATGAATCGTTGGTGTGCCCTGTATACGGCACCGAGGTCGGAACGTAAATTGATGCAACGTTTGAATGAAGCAGGTTATGCTGCATTTTGTCCTATGCAAATCGTATTCAGGAAATGGAATGGCAAGACAAAGGAGGTATTCACTCCATTGTTTCCCGGTTTCCTTTTTGTAGAAGAAACAGCTGATGTGGCATCTTTTGTCGCATCGCAGAATGTGGCTCTTTTGGTAGATGCGGAAGGTAAGCGTTTGTCTGTTTGTGCTGAAAAGGCAGAGTTGGCTGCAGAATTCGCACATTTATTGAAATAATTATTATATAAACGCCTTTCTATCTTTCAGGCGTATCATACACACAGATTGCATGTATTTGAAAATAGTGAATACATGCAATCTGTGTATTTAGCACTCAAACATCCGGCTTCGTGCCAGCATGCAGGCGCCTACAACGCCGGCTTTATCTTTGAGTTTGGAGACTGTGATAACTGTATCCTGATTTACCAGATTCAGAGAATATTTTTTTATCGCAGTTTTTATCGGTTGTGTGATATAGTCCTCTGTCAGTGACAATGTTCCTCCGATGATTACTAATTCCGGATTCAATATATTGATTAATCCGGCGATTTGCTTACCTAATTTCTGTCCGATTTCTTCTACGATTTCGATGCACAATAAATCCTCTTTGTTGACGGCCTCAATAATTTCATCTAATGTAAGTGAGCAGTTTTGGGAGTCGATGCGGTCGGAGAGGATAGAACTTTCTCCTTTTCTTACGCGTTCCAGCAGTATGCGGTATAAGGCAGAGCCTGACGCTTCGGTTTCAAGGCATCCTTTTTTTCCGCAGTGGCAGAGGATTTCATTGTCAAAGACATTGATGTGTCCGAATTCTCCGGAGAATCCCGATTTGCCGGTATATACTTTGCCGTCAATGATGATACCTATGCCCAATCCCCAACTGACATTAACGAAGATGATATTCTTTTCTCCTTTGACGCATCCCTGCAAGTATTCGCCGTATGTCATTGCCCGGGTGTCGTTATCGATGCAAACCTGATATCCGATCTTTTCTGTCAACACCTCTGCCAGCGGTCGTTCGGAGAAATTGAATTGGCTGAAGCTGTATCCGGATTCAGGGTTGACACGCCCCGATATATTGATGTTGATATTCAATATTTTGTCGGTATTAACCTTTGCCTTCTTTATGAAAGAGCCGATGAGGTTGCATAGCTCTTCCTTTGCTTCCGGGGTGTTTTCAAACTTATACGGAATGTTCATCTTTAATTCCATCATGTCTCCCTTGAAGTTGATGAGACCGATATTGACAGCAAATCTTTTAATGTCTACCCCGATAAAGTATCCGGATTCCGGATTCAGGCCATACAGGCTGGGGTGTCTTCCGCCGCTTGTCTCCAGTTTGCCATAATCGTTGATATAGCCGTCTTCGTACATTTCACCGATGAATTTGGTAACTGTGGGGATGCTTAGATCTAATTCTTTGGATAAGTCGGTTATCGTTGAACTACCATTATATATATAATGTGTAATGATTCTCTTTTTTATAAGAGCATTCTTACTTCCCAGTTCAATCTCTTTCAAAAGTTGTTGTTTCATTATGCTTTCTCTTAATAGGACCATTACAAAGATACAAATTTTATCTATATCTTATTACTATAATAA
>ULLL01028622.1_pt1 | contig 13760 bp, 6 predicted proteins | sample 1951391 | NCBI WGS metagenome assembly ULLL01 (sample SAMEA4835524, study PRJEB28245) | human gut metagenome | biome: gut microbiome; material: fecal sample | place: Denmark | collected 2008
TATACGCATATAGGCTGCAAGTTGGGTTAAGTTGAGAAGCCAGAACCACCAGTATTCGGATCGGCGCGCGCGACCTTTGAAGGTGACATACTTCTGGAAACATGTCTTGACAGACTCTCCGAAAGACATCATCGGAGTGGGGATCAATTCGTTGTTCATCATTGTTGTAAAAAGGTTGAAAATGAATAATTACTGATTTACATCTGCAAATGTACGATAAAAATCTCATTTTCCCATCATTCCATCGTGTGCATTTGGTGTGCAAATGGTGGAAAGCCTCGATTTGTGGTGCAATGGGTGTTCACTTGGTTTTGTTATTTATCATAATCGCGATTGCAGGATAAAAATACAAGTCCTCAGACGGAGCTATTTGCATGGGTCAAAAGACGCAGTTTTTCACCCCTTTTTAGCATATTAACTTCAGAGGCCGATGAATATAACTTCATAAGCCGATGAAGTTAACTTCGTAGGCCTCTGAAGTTATATTCATCAGCTAATGAAGTCAACATACTTTTTTCGGGCAAAAATAGCCGTAAATAGCAAGAGGCAGCAGAGGTAGATGAAATCCTGGATTAAAGTCCGTTTTTCTCCTTTGCCAAGCGCAGGTATTCCGACGGATTCAGACCCGTATGCTTCTTGAAAGTGGTAGCAAAATTAGATCGCGACTTAAACCCGAGATCCCTTGCGATGCTCTCGATGGTATAGCTTCCATAGCGTTGCGGATCGTTGAAGCGGCGGCAAGCCTCACGGATGCGGTAGCGTCCGAGCAGCGTGTTGAAGTTGCACTCAAAGGTCTCGTTGATGACCTGCGACACATACTTTTGTCCCGTACTGATGTTTTGCGCCAGTTTTTCGACCGTGAAATCGGGCTGTATGATGACCTCGGTCTGCTCCATGATCTGCTGCACGAGTTGTGCGATACGGTCTTTGTCCGCATCGGAGAGCGTACTGTGGTGGTATTTGGAAGAAGCCGTAGCCGCATTGTTTTCCTCCACGGCGGGTGCAGAGACTGTCTTTCGCTGTTTTCCCGCCATTTCATCGCTCTTCAGCACCTCCAAGCTTCGGTGGTAGAGAGCGAGGTTGCGGCGATGCAACTCCCGGTTCTCGCGCATCACGACGAGCAGGATGATGACGAAGAAGAGCGTGGTCAGTACGGCCACGATGAGCCAGATGCGGTGCTGCGTCTGACGCTCCTTCATGCCGTCCATCTCCTGGTTGAGCTCGATCACCTTCTCGTTGAGACCCATGTTAAACACGTTGGATGGCAGCGAGTATGCCTTCAGTGAGTCGTTGATCTGGTAGTATCGGTACATGCTGCGATCGTAGTCGGCCTTGCGCCCCATGTCCTCATAGAAGATGGCGTAGGTCTGATAGACGCTCTGCATGCCGTCGCCAATCTTGTATTTGACATAGAGTTTCTCCGCCTCCGCCACGAGGGCCAGTCCTTGGTCGAAGTGGTGCAAGAGTCGTTGTACCTCTGCGGCCTCCACAAATGCCAATGCGCGGCGGCGGCAGTTGCGCTCCGTATCGGGCACGATGTCGATGAGCCGGCCGTAGGCCTCGGCAGCCTTCTGAAGCTGTCCCGCTATCTTCAGTCTTGTGCCTTCGTAGAGGGTGATGTTATACTTGTAGTGCTCCGTGTTGCGCTTCGTGTGTGCCTTGCGGTACAGGTCCCACTCCTTCTTCGTGTTGGCAAACTCTCCCACCACGTCGGCGAGCGTCGTCATGTTGGTGAAAGCCATGTCGGCGGTGGGCATATCCTTCTTCGCCAGGGCCAGGCGCACACCCTTCCGGTAGCAGTCCAGAGCCTTGCTGTAGAGTTTCCACTGTCGTCCCTGTCCTGCCACAAGCTGGTACATGGAACCGAGGTTGAAGTAGAGTGCGGCACTCGTCTCGCCCAGTTCTTTCGAGATGGTGTGGGCGCGGAGCAGGTTTTCGTAAGCTTTGGGATAGTTGAGGTAGGTGAAGCTGTAGATGAAGTAGTTCATGTTCAGTGCTTCCACCACCTCTCTCTTCTCCTCTGCACTCATGTTGGGCGTGTAGCGTCCTGCCACGATGGTGAAGAAGAGCAGTGCCGAGTCGGGCTTGTTCTTCCTGAGGCGGTAGTCCTTGCCGATGCGTATCAGCTCCTCGGAGGGTCGCGACATATATTTTTGGTAGAAGTCGGAGCGTCCGCCCTTGGCTGCATGCGCCATCTGGGCACCCGCAGCGAGGGTCATAAGTATGACAAAAAGCATCCGTATGGAACGGATATGGTAGTTGATCATTTTTTGAATTTTCATTGATAACAAACTGGGTTGTCCCCCCGTTGGGGGCGAAACGGAGGCCGACGAGTGCGCAAGGCGTGTCCGAAAGACCATGTTTCGGATGCAAAAGTAATATTTTCTGCGCAAAAACCTAACAAAAATAGTAAAAAAATGAACACCGGCGCTTCATTTTTTCTTCTAGTTCCTCCTAATCCGCCACATTTTTAGCGGTTATTCTTTGCCGTGGATGGATCGCAACAATCATAGGCGATCCCCCTCAACCCTATCAACGAAGAACAAGTGGCGGCCTACAGTCCCATGCGCTCAAGCACGCGGTTGACGTAGTTTTGTGTTTTGCGGACGCTGTATCCGATGCCACCTTTCCAGATTCGGATGGCGCGCTCGATGGAGTTGGACGGGTTGTGGTGCGACTGGATGATGGCGAACATCTCGCGCGACTTCTCCGCGTTGTAGCGGTCCTTGAGGGTGTAGCGTTTGCTCTCTCCGCGCGCCTTGAGGATGTTGTTGCATTCGCGGACCAGCACCGGCGAGATCTGCAGCAGGCCCACATACTGTCCGTTTACGGCGCGGGCGTTGCCCTTGCTCTCGAAATGGGCGATGGCATCGATGAGCTTGTTCCAGTCAAATCCGTCTCCATCGCCCGCTGTCTCCGTTACCTCGGCGGGTAGTGCTTGCTCCGTCGTGGCTGCATGGCCGAAGACGGGCAGCGCAATGAGGGCGAGCGTGATGATGACTTGATAGACAATGCTCTCTAATTTGGTCTCTTTTCTGTATTGCTTCATAAAATAAGGTTTTGAAACTTGGCCGAAAACCCGACAAAAGGGGGTGTCCACCATAGCGCGTTTCTATCCAGGAAAACCGCTCCTGCAGCGCCTTTGTTTCACGTTCGTGGTGCAAAGGTAGTAAAAAATAGGGCTGAAAACCAGTCCGTTAATATTTCTTCACATTCTGCAAAAAACCGTTCCCCTACCCTAAAATCGCCCCGAATCCCCCATGTAACGGGAGATTGTGTGCGCAGACACTCAAACAATCTTTTAGGACAATTTAGGAAAATAACCACCGATTTTCGTCGCACTTTTTCACATAAAATCCCTCTTGCGTCTCAAAATCACCTATTCCAACAGTCATTGGATCCTTGCAAACCAGCCTCGGACTATATTCACGAATTAAGTAGATGTTTTCACGATGGGAAAGCTATTATGCGTTCGTTCACGAAGGAAAGCGCGTGGTTCACGAAAAGCAGAATGGGATGATAGATTTGGCAGTAAGAATTTCTCTATTTTTGCAGTGGGACGGAGTTACTTCCTTACCAAAACGAACATTAACAACTAGGAGATACTACCATATAGTAGATACTAACAAATAAACAACGTAAACGAAATGGAACACAAAAGCAATATGTGTCTCATCCTCTGTGGTGAGATTTATATGCTCAATCTTGATGACGCTTTGCTGTTTGAGGCTGATGACCACTACACGGAAATACACAATCTGTATGGCAACAAGATCATGGTGCCCTTCTGCCTCGGGGAGATAGAACGGGAGATTCGGACGAGGTTTCCAGACCACAACAATTTGGTCAGGATGGGCCGGAAATACATCATCAATAAGAACCGGGTCTTCCACATGAATGCCCTCAAGCAGACGGTGTCGCTCTACGGCTCCAATGGGCAGGTGGTCGTACTCAATGTATCGAAACCAGCGCTCAAAAGCTTGATGCAGGACGCGCGTAGCTCTTATGCGACGCTGCCGTCGGATGAGCCCGACGACCCTGACCTCGATCCTGACGAAGGAAAGGGGTGTGGATTTACCCCCCCCCATCCGTGGATTGAATGGACATTTCCCATAGTGTGAGATGTGGGACACCCTTTGTGGCGTATTTTCATTCACGAAAAAAACACGATGGTTCACGAAAAGGACCATTGCGGTTTCGCATGACTCCATGGATTATGTATAATTTTGTACACGATTGCACTGACAAAAAGTGGTCTATCAACGTCTCTTTACCTTATTATATATTAGGGAAGAACAGCTGAAAAGAAAATAATTAATTTGTACAATTAAATAAGATTATGAGAAAAGATGTACTGATTTCTCTCCTCGCCATTACAGGCGCCCCCGTTGCAGCATTGGCCGACGCCGATGTTGTGATCGACAAGACTGCATGGACAGGAGATGATTTGACCGTATCGGAAGACGGTTCCGTGACCGTCTCCACAGGAAAGGAAGTTTCCATCGAGAAAGAACTGGCTCCTGGCGAGTATAAGCTGCAGGATGCCCCCGAGTTGTTTACCGACAATGCCAAGATTGTCGCTGTCTATAAGGGCAAGGAGTATGCCCCCGGCGTCGCTTTTACTATCGATGGTGATGCGCCAGCGAAAGTAAAAGTCAAGGTTCGTGCCGTGACCCCGGGCGAATTCAAGTTCTCCGGTGTCAAGTTTATCTTGATCTTCGACTTCGCTGCTCCGGTGAAGGAGCTCAGTGCGCAGCTCGGCGAAATCGTCAGCGGTACCAGCGAATACTTCCGTACAACCGATGCTTGGAAGAAGGGCAATGACGAAAAGCCCAGCCTGGAGATGCAGGTGGCCGACTATGCCAGCCAGCTTGACATCATTGAGAAGGGTGATTATGAAGTCTATGTGAAGAACCACCTTTGGCAGGGAAAGAACAGCCCCGAGCTTCGTGCACTGACCGATGGTATTGTTGCCCTTGCCGATGTCGTAGAGAAAGCCAACGTCAACGAGAACTCCTACAAGAGTGCATTGGATGCCTATACGGATGCAAAGCGTCAGTTTGACGGTTTCTACTGGACTTGGTATTATACGGATAAGGCCATGAAGGAGACCTATCAGGCTGACTACGACAAGATAAAGAAAGATATCGAAGACTTCGGTACGCTGGCGAAGCAAAAGTACGACGCAGGCGCGGCCAAGGAACTGAAGACGGCTGAGTTTACGGAAAACTTCAGCCGGCAGTTTAATACGCTGAAGGACAATATCAGTACCTCTGGCAACGCTTGGCTCAATATCAGCGATACGTATCAGGATGGTTTGAGCTCGTTCAATGCAGCTCAGGAGGAGATACACACCCAGATGCCGGACGACGGCAACTATGCCGATTGGAACGCAGAGGCTCTCAACGCCATGCGCTCGGCGTGGAAGAAGGTGAGCGACCTGTACAAGACCATCGATGCCGACAAGACAAAGGCTTCTGAGCTGGAGGAGAACTTCCGCACGCTGAAGGAAGCACAGGTGTTGGAAATCAATGCCACGAAGGACAAGTATCTCGCCAAGCATGCCGATGCCGAGGCCAAGAAGGCTGCCGCCGACCAGCTCCTTTCCGCTCTGGAGGACGACTTCCAGTATCTGGAGAAGAGCGACGATGTGAACCAGAAGTATGCCAACCGCGTCAAGGAGATCCGTACCGCTATCAATGCCCTCAAGGACAAGGTGGCCAAGGACTACAAGGCACCCCACAATATCCGCACGGCCAGCTATGATGCCGACCGCGATGCCATCCAGGCCAAGATCAGCAGCTTGCGCAGCGATGCTGGTGCCATCATCCAGAACTACGAAAACTATCAGAAGTTGCTCAAGGCGCTGGGCACTGAGGCGGGCTTGCAGAAGAAACTCGACGACGCCAAGGCTGCTGTGGCCAAGATGAAGCCAGCCGACGAGAAAGATACGTATGATGTGGCTGCCCACTTCCAGAAGACGGCTGCCGGCCTGCAGAAGACCATCGACGAGATTAAGGCCGCCGTTGAGAAGAGCTATCAGGAGAAGACGCTGACCGAGACGGTGCGCGGGGACTTCCAGCAGCAGATAGACGCTGCTGCTATGGCCGTCGTCAAGTATCAGGATGACGCCACGGCTGCTCTGGACCGCTACGATGTGGTGAACACCGCCATTAAGGACTACGAGGACGCACTGAAGACGCTGCGTACGACTGTCGGCCCGAAGACGCTCGTCGTTGCCACTCCGGCCACGGAGGTGACAGGCAAGACCTACGGCGAGCGCATCACCAAGCTCCAGACAGAGATCGACCGTGTGGCAGGCAACTTCAGTGCCGCCAAGGAGAAGCTCGATGCAGACCTTCTTGCCGCTTTGCTGGCCGTGCAACTCAAGGAGACCATCCTCACCGACGCCCAGGCCCTCAATGCTGCCTTCGCCAATGACAAGGTCAATTCCGACAAGACTGCCAAGATAGAGGCAGCCAAGGCGATGTATGATGCTGCCAGCAAAGTCGTTGACGCCATCAAGGCCGACATCGACAAGTACAAGGGCGTGCCCTATGAGTATTACAATGTGACGTGGACGGAGGACAACCTCGGACTGAAGTATGACGAGTTGCTCCAGGATCTCAATGATATCGAGGCCAGCACCAACACGCAGAAGGCCAAGATCCAGGCTGTAGCAGCCACCAAGGACGACATCACCGAGGCCAACGCAGTAGAGGCTATGTCCTTGTTGAGCGTCATCAAGGGTGACGTTGACGCCATCAACGAAGCTCTGAGCGAGTTGCTGACGCGCGTGGACGCCCAAAAAGCACATGTCAATGCGGAGACGCAAGCATATACCAACTTCATCGGAAATCAGTCTTATTATTACGCGACGGGTGCTGGGCTGGTCAGCCGCACGCTGACGGAGGCAAAGGACGCGTTCAAGATACCTGGCGAGAGCATCGACCCACAGATCCAGGCCACAACCACCAAGCTCGACGCACTCAAGGCGGAGGCTGCTACGGCGCGCGCCAACGAGATCCTTCAGGAATCATGCAAGGATAGCTATGATGCCGAGGGCCATGTCGTCAAGGGTATCACCAGTCGTCTCAACGACTTGCAGCTGGAGGCCAATGCGCTCAAGGCAATGGCCACCGACTCTACGGCCAACTACAATGCCTACCAGAAGCTGAAGGAAAACTTTGACGGACAGAAGATAGATATTTGGAACTATACCTATGGCTCTGGCTATTACGCGAGAGAAGACTATTCCACGCACTATGGCTTCGTCAGTGCTTTCGATGCGGTGAGGACGCGTATCAACCAAAAGACGGATGGTACCAACGCAGACTATTACCGCGGACTGCTCGCCTATCCCGACGGCGTGCACTTCAAGGAGCGCGAGGCTATAAAGCAGGCCATCGAGGATGCCTACAAGGCAGGTAAAGCCTGGACAGGAACTTTAAAGTATAATAACTACACATATGAGTATGAGCCAGTGCTCAATACGGAGATTGTCAGACGCATGACGGATCTTTCCAACGTGCTCAAGATGCTTCCCAAGCAGGCTTATAATGACAAGACCAACTATTATACTCAGGTGGACGAAGGTAACAAGTGCCAGACCCTTTGGGACGAGGTGAACGGTTTGTTCAACGCTTCCGATCTTCGTCCTGAGACGCTGAAGCCCTATCTCAGTCAGCTCGGCGATCTCCTGAAGCGCATCAAGGAGCAGAAGGCGCTGGTGGTGAAGTACTATGCCGAGGGTCTGACCACCACCAACAACTCGGATGTCAGCAAGGCTTACCGTCGCATCGAGACCGAGCTCGGCGGTTTGAAGGCCTTCATTGAGGGCAATAGCGAATACAACGCTGCCATCGCTGGAGACAACCTCACCCGTTACAATACCTTCTGTGAGAAGGTGCAGGAGACGGAGAACAAGTATGGTGAGGGTACGGCCCAGATTGCTGGCTACCAGAATATTTCTACCGAGGAGCTCAAGGAACTGGTCAATGTGGAGAGCATCATCGCTGCCCAGGAGAACATCTATAAGTATGCCGCCCTCATCAAGGACTTGAAGGACGATGCTGCTGACACCTATGCGAAGACCACGTCGCCCGACCTTTGGGATATCGGCGAGACCAAAGCTGCGAAGGCTATGGAGTACACGGATCAGATCGAGGCTTACAAGAAGGATCTCGACTTGGCAGTCAATACGGCTGTGAGAGCCAAGTTGGAGGAGATGTTGGCCAACCTCAACGACAACCAGCTCGCTCCTGCCAAGGAGAAGGTGGCTGGCTTCGACAAGAACGTGCGCGACAACGCCTTTGCAAACGTGCAGGAGTTCTACGACAGAGTCAGTGCAGACGACTACAAGAAGTCGCAGTTGCTCGTGAGCAACCTCGATGCTGACTGGAGCTTCTTTGGCATGGTGCCCAACTTGCTCGTCGCAGACCTGGAGCAGGCTGCACAGAACGAGTGGAAGGCTCTCTACGAGGGTGTCTATGTCGGTGTGGACGGCACGCTGACAGAGGGCGACGACCGCTACGCTGGTGCCAAGGCCGACAACGAGAAGTGGCTTGCCGCCCTGGAAGGCTTCGCCTATGAGGGCAAGGATGACGATCTCAAGGCTTACAAGGACCGCGTCGCCAAATACCTCACTCCGGCCACGGAATTGGCTGCCAAGGCTGCCGACGGCACGTTCACGGGCAAGATCGCTGACCTGCAGCGCTATATCGATGCGTTCTACGCAGAGGTAGGTGCTGTCTATACCAGCGCCAAGGCCAAGGCTGACGCATACGATGCCAATATCAAGAACTTCGACCAGCTGACCATCGACTACAATACCGTCACGGAGCGCATCAAGGCTGCGCAGGAGTATTATGGCGCATTCAATGTGGCAAGCAGCCGCATAGAGGCCAACATCGCTTCAGCATTTAATCAGGTGAAGCGTTGGCAGGCTGACCTCACACGCCAGAACGCCTCGCAGGAGATGAGCAAGCGCATCTATGGTCTGACTATCGGCGAGGACAAGCAGTGGTACGACTGCCACAGCATCAAGATCCTCAGCATCGATGGTATCTACAACGCGGCCAACCAGGCCGAGGTCGATGCGATCAAGGCCGACATTGTTGCCATCGAGACCCAGAAGCGCGAGGCTTTGGACAACCTCACGGGAACGGCTGCTGACGAGGTCAAGGCATACTATGACGAGCATTGCAAGAACCTCGCCAAGGAACTTGACGATCTGCTTAAGGAGTTTGACGAAAACGCTACCCCGGCAGAGGCGAAGAAAGACGCTGGCTTGCTGGCTCTGGAGAAGAAGGTGGCGCAGGCTCGCATGGGGCTCATCAAACTCGTGAATGCCGAACTGATCGAGGGTGTAGCCAGCAGCTTGGGTACACTGGTTTCGCAGGCTGAGTCGACATACGACGATGTCAACACTACCTACGATGGAGTATATACGCCCGTGAAGGTGGAGTACAAGTCTGCATTGGACGCTTGCCGCGAGGAACTCGATGGCGTGAAAAACCTCATCACCTCTTATGGCGACGAGATTGTGACCTACAAGACGAAGATCATCCACCTCCTCAACGTGTTGATAGACCGCATGGGTGCTACCCGCATGGATATCATCGAGGCCAACAAGCCCTATGTTGCCCACGCCAAGGCAATGAAGGACCTTCAGAATGCCTATGACGCTCTGGTGGCTGAGCAGACCAGGGTGAAGGAGCTGATAGCGTCTTACCAGCATAGCTCCACAGTGCTTGAAGAGTCATCTTACAAACAGGTAGGGAATGAGGTGTTCGTGTTTGAGCGCGGCAAGTCCTACATGGAGAACTACGAGAAGCTGTTCTTCAATGTGGCCAGTGAGAAGGCCGAGGAGGTCAGCGGCGTCCTTGAGCAGGCTGCCAAGACGCTGGAGGAAGGCCCTGTGTCGGCCATTCTGACCGACAGCCAGGTGGAGTCGTACAAGGACGGTAGCCTTAAAGATGCCTATGCAAAGCTTGAAACGGTAGAGGTGTTAGGAGCTTGGTATGAGACAAAGCAAGTGTATCAGTTCAATGTTCTCAGCGCTCTCTACGACATGGACAAGTCGTTCAATAAGTCAGGAACGAAGATCTATGACGAGGACGGTGCGCTGCGCGAACAGTTTGATAACTTGAAGATCGCTCAGCAAAACTTCGACAATTATCTCGCTTTCGGCGAGATGGGCCAAATTGACCTTATCCTTCCCACGAAGGACATCAACGGAAATGCATGGCTGAATCCTGATGGTAGCGTAGCTGCGGTAAAGCCGATCAATTATCCGAAGGACGAGGAGTATGGCGTGAAGTTGGTCGCTGCTACGTCTGAGTCTTTGGTCGAGTCGATGAATGCTCTCAGAACTTCCATCGAGGAGAATACGTATGTGCTCGGCGACGTCACCGAGGACGGCGTTGTCCTGACCGACGACTACCTCGCCGTGCTCAACGCTTTGCTCGATCCGGAGACCCTGGAGGGTGGCAAGGTATTTGCTGCTGCCGACGTCAACCGCGACGGCAAGATCTCCATCGCCGATGTGACCCTCATTGCGGCCAAGGTAACCAATGGTCTCTGGCCGTCGCTGGGTGGCAGTCTGAACGCTCCGATGGTGGGATCCGAAAACCTCACCGTCTCGGCAGAAGACAACAACGGCGTACAGCGCATCGCCATCAATCTCGAAAACCGCAAGGACTATGTGGCTTGCCAGATGGACATCATCCTGCCCGCAGGCATGACGGTGGTGGGTGAGAGCGTGGGCAACCGTGCCAACGGCCACGCACTCTACTCCAAGGACATCGACGGTGTGCACCGCGTAGTCATCTCTACGATAGAGAACAACAGCTTCACCAATGGTTCCGCCATCCTCTACCTCGACGTGCAGGGCGGCAGCATCGACAAGGTGGCGCTCGACAAGGTTATCTTTGCCGAGGCCAACGGCCGTGAGACGACGATCACGGGCAGTGATGCGACCGGCATCAGCGGCATGGAGGCCGAGGGCAGCCTGAAGCAGAAGATCTATACTGTGGGCGGTCAGTTGCTGGATAAGGTGAAGCAGGGCATCAACATTGTCCGCAACGCCAACGGCAAGACCCAGAAGGTTACTGGTAAATAATCATATACATCGGTAATTTTTTCTCAATTACGAGGGCGTGGTTGCCACGTATGTGACAGCCGCGCCTATTTTTGATAACAACAACGACAACATACATATTCTAAACGTAAATAGTTATGTTTAAGATTACAACAAGTTTCAAAAGAATGGCCTTGATGATGGTCTTGGCCATAAGCGGGACGCTCTCTGTCCTTGCTGGCAACCGACTTGTGCTCAACGACGGTGGTCCCATTGCCATCAAGCCGGGCGAGACGAAAGAGATCACTGTGAACCTCGTCAATGACGAGGTGATCTATGCGATGCAGTTTGATATGGACTTCACTTCCCCGCAGGTCGAGATAGTCCCGGGTAGCTTCAAAATCAACGAGGACCGCATAGACCGTGAATGCTTCATTGCTACGATGATCCAGCAGCCTGATGCGAAGTGGCGCATTGCCCTCCTTACCAAGGACTTCACGCCTATAGAGGGATCTGAGGGTGCGCTGGGTACGTTCAAAATTCGTGCTACGTCCAACTTCTCTTCTGCTGATGATGCACAGATTAGGTTCTCCACTTGCAGTGGAGGCAACCGCCAGGGCAAGAAGGTGCTTATCGACTGTCCCACCTATCAGGCTATCACGCCGATGGTGGGAAGCCTTAGCACTGGCGAGCAGGCGTTCTCCATCAAGCCAGGCGGCACCCACAAGGTGGACGTCGTGCTGAAGAACGATATTTATTTCTGCGGTCTTCAGGCCGACATCACGCTGCCTGAGGGATTGCATATCGAGAAGAAGAGCAACGGGAAAATGAATTTCCAGTATAGTGAGCGCTTGTCAAGCAATTTCGCCATCTCTTCCGGAGAGAAGAATGGCATCGTGCGCGTCGCACTCTCTTCTTTGCCTATCGACAAGATCCAGCCTTACAAGGATGGCGACGGCGTGATCTTCTCGTTCAATGTCGTGGCCGACCCGGACTTTGCGACAAACGAGACCTCAGCCATCGTGTTTTCCAATGTACTCGCTGCCAATGAGACGACGGAGTACTCACTCGACATCACGGACGCTCATGTCACAGTGACGAGTCTCAAAGCCATCAACGAGGCTGCTTATGCGCGCCTTACCGAGGAAGTGGCTGCCCTGCAGAAGGCCCTCGACGACGCCAAGGCTAAGGTTGCCGAGGACTGCCCGGATGTGGCCGAGAACTTTGCAGAGACGGTGAAGACCATTCAGGCTCAGATCGATGCCATCCAGTCAGACCTTGATGCCAAGAACGCCGACTGTGCGCTCACGGAGACTTCTACGCTGGACGCCGAGGCCGTGAAGGGTGTCAATGAGGCCATCGCCAAATATTTGGAGGAAGCTGCTGCCGCCCAGGCAGAGCATCTGAAGAAACTGGCTAACGAGGCTGCCTATGTGCGCCTGAGCGACGAGATTGCCGCCGTACAGACTCGCCTCGACGAGGTGAAGGCCATCATCGAGAAGGACTATGCCAATGTAGCCGCACAGTTTGTTGATACTGAGGCCGCTATCCAGGGTGATATCGACCAGAAGAAGGCAGAGCTGCAGGCTCAGTATGAGGCCGTGAAGCTCGATGAGAATAGCACCATCGACTTGGAGGCCATCAAGGCTGTTGTCGAGCAGCTTCTCGCTGATGCAAAGGTCGCCGATGCGAAGCTCGTAGCCAATGAGGCTGCCTATGTGCGCTTGAGCGACGAGATTGCTGCTGTACAGACTCGCCTCGACGAGGTGAAGGCCACTATCGAGAAGGACTACGCCATCGTAGCCGCACAGTTTGTCGGTGTGGAGTCCAGTATCCAGTATGACATCAACAAGAAGAAGGATGAGCTGAAGGCTCTGTATGAGGCCGTGGAACTCGACGAGAATAGCACCATCGACCTGGAGACCATCAAGACTGCTATCGAGCAGCTGCTCGCTGATGCAAAGGCTGCGGCAGAGGCTAACAGCATCGGTTCCATCCAGAGGCTGATGAGCGAGGGCGCAACGTTCTATACGCTCGGCGGCCAGAAGATCGAGGCTCCTTGCAAGGGCAACATATATATGATCCGTCATGCAGACGGAAGTGTCAAGAAAGTATATATCAAGTAACCAATGCTTGTTAAGGCTGGTTCTAACAATTAGTTCGGGGACTTTCGAAACCATTGAGGGTGAAAGGTCTATCGGTCTGATTTTAGAGCCAGCCTTATGGTAAAAGAGTTTACCATACTATCAATTCCAGTTGAACCGGAGAAGTCAGTTCTCGATGTTTTGGAAGGTCTTTGGAAATCAAAGCGCAGTCGGCGAAGTAGGTGAAATGGACAGCGCATGCGTCGTTGCCTGTCGTTTGGATTCCAGTATTATCAAAAGACTTGCCCCGTCCCCAACGGGGCTACGATCGGTTTCTCATCATTCTGACTTCAAGGAAACAACCTTGGAAGTATAACTTCGTTTGGGGTTTTTACGCTTACTGGGGTTTGTGAAAATCTCGTAAGCTGTTTCCCTTTATGAATTTTATTCCATCGGTGGGATGACGAATGTCGACTGTGAAGTCGGGGTCGTCTCCCACCGTTTTGCATCTATCCCCTACCCCCTTGCTCACGACCCAAACTGATAGCTTCGCATAACGAAAGTGCATATAAAAAGTGTTTGAGAGAAGAATGAGG
>ULLL01003137.1_pt1 | contig 13740 bp, 10 predicted proteins | sample 1951391 | NCBI WGS metagenome assembly ULLL01 (sample SAMEA4835524, study PRJEB28245) | human gut metagenome | biome: gut microbiome; material: fecal sample | place: Denmark | collected 2008
AGACCATGCAGACACCGAACTCATTGGGCATGGCGGGCAATTGGAGACACCGGGTTTCTTTGTGGTGGTCTGGGAAAATGAATTCCCCGCCGCTACTCCTACCTGCCCACCTCTGTTTCAGGGGGTGGCAGGATTTAGGGAGGGCAAGATGGGCATCGTTCTTCCGCAAGCGCTGATAAGCAATTCTTTAGTGCATAACGTTTCTCGCTCCCACAGTACACTAAACTTCACAAAGAGAAAAAGGATCTAGTTAAACGCTTTTACCTCTCTAATCTTTTTATCAAAATGACCATCTCTATATATTCCAAGCGTGAGCCAATCATCCATTAATGTTGTTGTACTTTTGGTAAGCAGAGTAAGCCAGATCAGATATAACCCGGTCTTAGATAAGAATTTATCAAGCAAATCCTTACGCAAAACAAGAAAGTCATTCTCTTTATTAATCAATGAGGCATCATAAGCTGCCAGCTTTTTATTACTATCATAGAAATAGCCATCATATTTTTCCTGCGTTAGATGAAGTACATTGACAAGATCCATGGAAGGTACCCGCCAGGAAATCGAGGCCTCCTTAGATGCATCCCATTCAGTTTCCCACAGAAAATGATGCTCTGCATATTTAAACTTCAATTGGTTTCGTTTGATAACTCCTTTGATATGAAAATCTTCTGAGATGTCCTCCTCAAGTATTTTACAGCTGGGAGCCCAGGGATATTCCCTATTAAAAATAGAATAAACCGTATCCGGCCAAATCAGATCCTGCACTTCATTAACTGGAATCTGATCAAAATTTTCCATCAAGAAGTCTACCCCATCTTTAGAAAGGAAATATGCATAACTGTTTTTCCCAGCTGACAGTTCGCTGTTTCCCTTGCCTACCACTAATTTATGAGATGACGATCCAAGACATACCCATTCATCTCCCGAATCATCCTTCAAAAATAAGGTATCTTCAAGCTTATCATAAGAGAAATTTATATCCTGAAACCATTTTTGCACACTTTTCTTATCAGAAATATCAACAGCATACATTGCCTGCTCTACTGCGTCATTAATCTCACGGATGTGAGGAAATGTCGGCACCCCCTTACATTTCATAAAATTTTCATTAATGGTAGGGTCAAAATCTCTGACATATGGATCCCATGGTCCGTTATAATCCAATGGATATCCATCATAAGAGCGCATCTTACAGTGATCAGAAATCAGAGCCATGACATGATAAAAGGCAATCCATTCATACTTTTTGCCAATCCGTTCAATCTTTAAAGGATTAATTCCCCAATGAAATCCCTGGGCATCATATTTTCCAAAATACTCATCATCATAGCCAAGCTTTTTCACGATATAGTAAATGGCATAGTTATACATATCTTTAAGATTCACATCAAACGCATGAACTTTATACTGGAATACATATCTCCCAAAATCTCCATAAAATCCACCCATACTTTCCAAACGCATAGAGGAAAGAATCCAACTCAATCCAGGCCTGCTGTCTATGTCCTTTGAAAAATCGGTTTCAACATCGCTGATTTTAGGAATTGGATCCGACTGATACGGTGGCCGAACTTTATTAAGATCAATAACTCCATCATAGCCAGAATTTTCCAGCATGAATCTTTCGATAATCAGCCTTGCATAATCCCTCAGGAGTATATCAGGATAAACTTTGTCCTTATTAAAAATGGTCTGATACACATACTCTGCCAGATATCTATATGTATCTGTTTCGGGCTTCGCTTTCTTACAGCAGGCGCCAAATACAATGCCATATATACGTTGGAACACATATGGATCATTGACATTCCGGAATTTCTTTAACAAGTTAATACACGCCTTAAAATGTCCCTTTAAAATTTCTACCATAGCCTTGGAAACATGATCTCTCAACCTTCGGTTTGAAGAAGTCAAAAACCATCCAAAAAGAGTAAGAAGCAATCCGACTTGTTCTGTAATATTCGATAGAATCAGTTCTCCATGATTATACATATCAATGATTTGCATTAACCGTTCGTTAGTATCTGCAAACTCCGGCCCATTGATATAAAGAGTCCACATGTAATCTCGTCTATTCATCTTCATCGGTAACAGGATGGAATGTAGGAAATCCGCATTTAAGGGATTCGTATGCTTCACACTATTTACAATGAGCATATGCCATAAATCAGACAGCCTAAATGGATACCGTTTCAGAAGTTGTCGAATTTCATCTTCTGACACATTGCGGCCTGCTCTCCATTCAAAAGAGCTTAGATAGGCTGAGAATACACTTCCCCTATCTTCTTCCGAAGTCAGGCAGTCAATAGCATCAATACATTCTTCATGATATCTTTGTGCATACAAAGCGCATACATAGATGAATAGCCCTATATCTGCGAAATTTGATAATTCTCCATTTTTAATATCTAATACCTTATCTACCAAATAGGGCCGGACCTCTTGTTTCCCGTAATGATTTATGATTACTTTCGCGCAAAAATAATCATTCATCTGATCATAAGCAAAAGCATAATTCTTCCCGCCATTGAGAGCAGGAAAGTCTATCAGAATGTTTTCGTTAACCATCTGGTGAACAAATACCATAGCAGGAATTCCATACTTTCCCCAAAAATCCAACCGACAAAGATCATCCTCACTTATGGATTTTGAATGAGCATCCATGAATTTAGCAGCTAATTCCAATAGAAACAGTTCGACAATATTACAATCATCACTGAGTCCGGAAAGCGTGGGCATGCTCTTTAAATTTTTAATATGCCTTGTTACCTTTTCAGTTAGCCTGTCATAAAGTTCCGGTAAGCTCACTTCGCTTTTACTTTTATCATACGTTTTACAATAAAGCGACAAAAAGAGAGGATTCATCATTTTTGACGCAAAGCATTCTAAAGGTACGAATTGGATATGATAGTAATTTAAGAATTCTGATATAGCAGAAAGGCCATTACTATCAAATCCGCTATGATCAATTCTTAAAGTCGTTCCCCTATTAATTTCTTCTAATACGGATGAAGCCACAAGTCTTTTTTCATATTCCGTGCGATAAGTAAAAGCCAGCTTAACAAAGGGCTGTGCATTTATCAAATCAATTATGAAAATGAGTCCTTTTTCCCATAACTGCTGATTCCCGGTTTCATTGAGAGCATCGATAAAAACAGGAACAATGCGATGACTTTTCTCTCCAATAGCATTCAATATTTTGATCAAATCCTCAAAGGATACATCTGCTCTCAAATTATCTAAAATCTGCTTTTCAATCGGATCATCAGAGCAGTATATCCCACCTGCAATTGTAAGGACTGTTCGTCCAGCATCTAGCAGTTTACGAGTCTCAAACGCCAAAAGCTGAGATTTGCCAGTACCTGCCTTCCCTCGGATGGCCAGAACCTTACAATTGAGAAGATTATTTTCCCAATCTGAGACCATTAAACCCTCTGCCAGGTTTTGCAATTCTGTTAGCCTTTGGACTTTTTGCCACTTGTTTATCTCACCAGTTTCCATTCTTTTACCGTTCGATGATGCATCAGATATTTCTTTCTTTAAACAATCAATCTTGTTCTTAATTTCACCATATTCCATTTGCATGAAATCATCGACAATCTTTTTCCATTGACCAGCACCATCCAGAGTGTCCACCGTCACATCTTCCAAGGAGGAGACTTTCCCTTTCAGCTTACGTAAAAAATTCATTTCAAAAGGATCATAAGTGTGCCAGTTGACGATTCTTTCCAGCGTATCACTCTTCTTATTATTAAGCAGCTTCACTGCATTTTCGTCACGGACAAATAGAGACAGCTCATTCGAATAAGTGGTAACCACATTAAACTGACTGTTATACCTTTCCTTTATGATTTTGAGTGTCTCTTCAGACTTTTCACGAATCCAATCCTCATTCACACCAGCCTGATTGAAATAATAAGCTGCCAGGTAATTACACTTTCCCCTTACTAAATCCAAAATAGCCTGATCTGTTACAAGCTCAAGCCCGATATCTTTAGATTTTAAAATACTGCGTGTTTCCTTAAGACTGTTATCTTTCAGTGGTTTATTGCAATACAAATAAACGGTATCCACCTGGCCCGCATAGTAAGCAATGATTTCCTCTGCACTATGTTCTATCTGTTTATAATTTGCTCTGTTTTCAAAGAATTTGACCTGAAATCCGATTTTCTTATTACTGTTCCCATCATATATCGGATCCGCTTCCAAACCAGGATTATTAGGATTACAGTGAAGATGTATGTGATGATTTCCTGCTAAAAACTCATGCTCAAATAATTGCCGGCACAAATCCTCAAACCGAAACTGGATTCCCCGAGAATCACGGTTTGCAGTCCTGAATGTATCCCAATTAATTTCCATAATAATTCTCCCTTACGAAAATAGTCCGGATTAAGCTACAATTTCATAAAGCAATCAAGAGCCCGCCGCAAGCATTCTTACATATATATCAAAAATTTCATCGCTTCATTTCATCCTCTCACCATGCTAATAATCTGCTGTAGACTGCGCCTATGGAGAAGTACAAACACCAGATATGTAGCTCCATAAACCGCCATACACAGAAAACTGTCAAACACCCAGCCGCTGATGATGAAAATGCCACACATCAGCAGATCTTCCAATATATTTAAACGTAAATCCAATCCAAGAAGCTTTGTCACATGATACTCTGCCAGCACACACTGGAAAGCGTAAGACAGAACGATGGAAAAAACCGCAGCATTCAGATTATGCCATATCCCTACCGTAATAACTGTAACTACCAGAGAAAAAACAACGCTTGCCGCATTGATTTCCAGCATCAAGGAACTCTTTTTCTCATACTCTTCAAATAAGTATTAATAAGAAAAGATGCCTTGCTTGGAAACACACACATTACGAAAAGAACACTCATATAGACCAAACTGTCCCCATAACTTCAGAAGTCATAGAAATAATACAACGAACCGGATGATATCAGTGCTAGATATTATAAATATTTTTCCGATAACATAAAATATTTCATGTGATGTGACGTGTTGTGCAAGATTTAAATATTAAATATGAAGAAAATAGAAAATTAAATAGTGCTTTGAAGTTTACCACAGGGCCTCCTGCAATGACAGTTGATATTAAATAAAATAGCGAAATCCAGAAATACTTATTTCCCTTGTGCTGACCTTCTCTAATCCCCCTCCACCAAATGAAATAAAATATGAAGATAATGGGTCCAAATAACAAATAGTTGGAAAGTAGTGTACTATGTGGAAATGTAGGGTAATTTCTTGCCATCATTTCCGATTGTAGATTAATAAAATATCCGGAAATTCCTAATGGATTATCCGCCAGGACATCTAAACCGACTGTCAAAGAAGCCATCCTGCCAAGAAACGATCCATCACTGGACATCGCAGATAATGAGAGTAATGCATCAAATCGGGTTAAATCTATTCGGCTTGATACTTCATTAAAATTTAACAATATAATAAATCCTAGAATAAAGGCCATTACCAAAATTATTATAGCTTTATAAATAGTATTATCAGAATATTTGATTTTCCTGGATTTAACCCTTGCCAATAATTGCTTTATTACATAAAAGGCAAAAATTAGCCCTAAAAAGGCCAATGATGCCCTTGCTCCTGACAGAGCCAAACCTACAACACTCAAGGCAAGCAAAGGATACCTGTATTTATTTCTTATACTGCTAAAAGATAAATATATTATACATAATACACATAGGTCCCCAGTCCCAGTCACATCCAGGTTACTCGCATGATATCGACCCTCAATGCCTGCCAAAGCAGCATCTGAAGAGGTAGTTCCTCGACCGCCCATAGCCACATTGATATAAATTGTCAGCATATTAGTAATCAGAAATAGTCCATAGAATTTATCCATCATCTGAAAATCGTTCATATAACGACGAACAATCAGAAACAGGGAATATCCGACGAAAACTGTTAGATACATTTCATACGCAGACTCATTAAATAGACTATTGTCATAAGCAAAATAAAACAGGATTTCCCTTAAAAATTCAATGAAAAAAATAATTAGGAAAATTCGCTGCTTTTGACATATAATTTCTACAGCTCCGAACAGACAGATAATCAGCTGAAGTACCCCGAACTTATAATTAAGCCAGTCATAGCTGATTGTCGCAGGAGTCAGACTTTCATAAATACTGCCAAGCGAGAAAACAGCGCTGGGCAAAATTAAAATAAACAAAAGAATCAATCTGACAATAGAAGACAATTTGACAACCAATTTATCTCCATTGTCACTCATGCCATAGCTAGAAGCATCAGGTTTAGAGCTGTACATTACATGCACTCCTCTTATAAATTACGAGCCAGGGATATACACCATCTAGCTAAATGTATCAAACGAATTTCAAAACTATTATACCCAAGATATTCCTTATAGTACAATGTCCTGCTCTTAGAAACTTCTTTATCTTTCTTCCGAATCTGATCCATGGTCAAAGTGCGCATTGAGGAAGACTCATTATGCTTTACCTTTGTTTTCGGTTCATAATAAGCATAATAGCCGTATTTCAACAGCCGTTCTGCAAGGATGTCTTCTTCACTGTACAAGAAAGTTCTTTCATCCATACAGTCACATTTTTCCATAGCTTCATTTTTCAGAAGCATGCAGCAACCATAGACGCGGTATACTCTTCCCGCTTTGTGAATATGATTCATGCGGCTTTTTTTATCAGCAAAAATCCCCAGCGTAGAGCGCCAAAGTGTAGGACGATATAGATAAGGACCTACTTCTGTATCATCACGACTGACAATCAGTGGTCCTACTACACCAACATGAACATCTGCCTCTGCCCGTTCCACCATTACTTTTAAAACATTCGGATCTGTAAGCAGCACATCACTATTTAAAATCCAGGTATATTGATATCCGTGTTGAATGGCATACCGGATACCGATATTATTTCCTGCAGCATAACCAGCATTGACATGGTTAGCATAAAAAAGGTAATCATTGTTTTCTGCACCTTTTTGCAGTACTTTCGCAGAATCATCCGGCGAATTATTATCAACTACCATGATATCAAAGGCCTGATAATGAATCGTTTTAAGTGCATCCACCAAATTCAATGTCAGCTGCGGCGTTTTATAATTTAAAATCACGACAAGTACTTTCGGCTCTGATATCATAAAAACTCTCATCCTTTAGAAAATTAAAAAGCATCTATTTTACAGTATACTTTGATAAAAAATTGTATAAACAGTCTTTTGCCTCACCTAATGAAGCATACTCACAACAAAAACGACTTATCCTTCTATTATTTTTCTTAAGCTGAAAAGCATACCCACCTCTGCCAGTCTGTTGAATTTCTGCTAGATATATACAGCCTGATGGATCTTCCGCCTGCCATTTAAATTCATTATTTTCAAGAGGATGCCAATTATGGCATAGATGCAATTTCAACAATGCATCTCTCATTTCTGCTGCAGTTTGATATCGCTTTAGTGGATTCGGATTACAGGCCTTGCTTATAATTCTAATGATTTTCCCCGGCACATAAGGCCGATATAAAATTTTCCCTCCAAATTCACCAGTTTGTATTGCATACGCTATGTTTGGATTAACAGCTTTAATGTATTTCCAGTTAGAAATATTATTAACCATACGGAAAAAAGTTACGCCAAAAGCATATATATCTGTTAAAACATTTGGTTTGCACAGCTGATTTCGTAATTCAGGTGCCCCATGGGATACATAAAAATTAATATTCATCCCGTCTGGCGGACATGCATTAGTAAAAAAAGCCAAGCCAAAATCCGATAGTTTAGGGTTATTATACTCATCTAAAAGAATATTACCAGGTTTAATATCACCGTGGATAACTTTATTAATATGTGCAAATTCCAAACCGGACAATATGGACACAGCATAATTGACAGAATCTATTATGGGCACAAATTTATTCTGCAGCAACCACTCTAGACTACCGCCATTCAGCAATTCCATCTCTATAGCCAAAGCATGTAAAATTTCTTTTTCAGTATTGATTGTAATAGGGTCAGCGGTCTTTACAGAAATAATATTCGAATGTCTGCATTTATTAGGGATTTCTACCTCCTTATAAATAAGAGCTGCTCTTTCCGGATCTTGCATGGGTATAATCTTGAGTGCACAATATTCTTTAAGTATCTTATTATAAGCTCTATATACCTCTCCATAAGAGCCAGCCCCGAGCTTATCAATAATTTTATATTTAGGAGACTCGCATCCGGATAAGTTTATAGGAATCATCCAATTCCCTCCCATGCAATAACGCCCGCTTCTAATATTCCTTTATTAAAGTTTCCCTCAAATTTTTCTTTAAATTTACTAATCCGTTGTGATTTTTTATTCTGAATATATGCTGCAGAGACCTGACGAATCTTTATTCCTTTTTGCTCACAAAGAAGTCTCAAAATGCCATTTGGTTCATATAAGTAATGAATTTGATCATTCTTAAGATTCATATGCGATGCAAGTTTGTATCCAATTACATCAGGTACAAACTTTGTAATCACTTCATTAAAGAAATTATTAAACTGCGTCATCAAGTGAATATCATCCGGATTAAAGTTAAAAGTACGACAACTTTTCAAGAAACAATCATTCATGCTTTGCCCACAGATAACAGCAAAGCTCACTTTCCCTTTTTCAATCGCTACTCCCATAGAAGTTACCATGATTAATCTTTTCCCCTCCTGTTGGAATATCATAGATAATTCACTATTGGCATTTTAAAGTCATGCATGCAATGAATAAATTCCCAATGAATTTTTAAGATTTCTTTATTCTTCCGTACACGTCATCAAACCGGACTATATCATCTTCCCCAAGATATTTACCGTTCTGCACCTCAATTATTGACAAAGGAATCTTACCAGGATTCTCCAAGCGATGCTTAACTCCAACAGGAATATAGGTACTCTCATTTTCACGGAAAATAACAGTCTTCTCGCCTAAGGTACATTTACCGGTTCCACTGATAACCGTCCAATGTTCACTCCGATGATAATGCATTTGCAAACTGAGTTTTCCCCCCGGCTTGATTTCAATTCTTTTGACTTTATATCCAGGCCCCTCAGCTAAAATTGTATAACTCCCCCAGGGACGATACATAGTCACATTTTCAGATACTTCTTTTCTTCCCTTATCTTTTAGCTGCTGTACAAGATTCTTGACCTTCTGTGATTCTCCTTTTTGGGCCACCAACAAAACATCAGGCGTATCTACTACAAGCAAGTCCCGAAGTCCTATCCCACAGATAAGTCTTTTACCACCTAAAATCATAGTATCCTGGCAGTCTTCTGAAAGAACATCTCCTACAAGTACATCTTTACTTTGATCAGAAAGCACATCTGAAATAGCATCAAAACTTCCGATATCATTCCAATATATATCATGCATTGGAAGAACGACCATTCTTTCTGATTTCTCTGCTACAGCATAGTCTATGGAAATATCGGGCATATTAGCAAAAGATGATGACATTTCATCAAATCCTGTATCTGAAATCCCAGAAATTTCAGGTGCATATTTCTTCATCTCATTTTCCATAACATCTCTAGAAAATGCAAACATGCCTCCGTTCCAGTAATACCCGCCTTGTTCCAAATATGATTTAGCAGTCGAATAATCCGGCTTTTCCTTAAAACTCTCAACTCTATAACCATTTTTTACCTGTCTCCCTGCATGGATATATCCATAGCCTGTTTCCGGATGAGTAGGTTCAATGCCCAAAGTAACTATATTTCCACAGGTGGCAACTGCTACAGACCTTTTAACTAAATCCTGAAACTTACTCTCCGGTTTAATAAAGTGATCTGAAGGAGTTACAAAAAGAACTTCTCTCTCATCAGAGGCAAGTTTCTCCATGCAATATCTCATAGCCAAAGCAATGGCAGGCGCTGTATTACGTCCTACAGGTTCACAGATTACATGGGCTTCCCCTGCTCCAATTTCCTGCATTTCCGCTTCTACATGAAATTTATACGTATCATTTGTAACAATCACAAAATCATCAAAGGACACTATTCCCTTGAACCGTTCAACAGTCTGCTGAAGCAGCGATTTCTGCCCTGCTATATGAAGAAACTGTTTTGGAAAACAAGATCGAGACAGCGGAAATAATCTGGTTCCGCTTCCACCAGCTAAGATAATTACTTTCATCATAAAGCTCCATTTTCAGCATTAAATTTACATACTTGCTTATATTTTTACTTGACAAGATTCTCAACGATTTTCTTAAATTGTTCTTCCTGATTTTTGTAATAGAAATGAGTCAAAAATGTATTCCTTGCATTCTCAGCCATTTCATCGACATTCCCTTCAACTTTCCGGAATGCATTAAAAATAGAATCATAGCTGAAATCATCAATAAATACTCCATTTTTTCCATCCTGCACATATTCATCAAAGCTCCCCAGGTGCGTAGCCATGACCGGGGTCCCCTGCATAAAAGAATTGGCAAGGACGCCGCTCTGGGTTGAACGGATATATCCATTCCAGGTACAAATGCTTCTCCGATATGCTTCATTCATTTCCTGTTCCGTCAGAGGCCTGCCCTGCTGCACAATGAGCCGGCCGGACTTCATCATTTTCTGAAGAACAGGATCTTTCAACTGCTCGGTAATGTTGGATCTGGTCACTACCTGAAATAATATGTTATTTCTTTCACTTGAATCTTTTATAAAATCAAAGAAGTATTTCGTCCCATGTGCAGTTGCATAAGCTCCTATAGAAGAAAAATATTTCCTATCCAGACCCTCTACCATTTCATCGGCAAATACAAGTGGGAAGAGGGCACTTTTACGGTAAGACCCATTCATATACTTTCTGCAGTTCTGCTGTGCATAAAGACTGCTTACAATGACATGATCAGAATGACTGCAAATCCATTGATTGACCAGCATAGCTACCGAGGCCCTTATAATGCTGCTGCCCTCTTTCAGAATTTCTGATATTCCCATGTATGGTTCATGAAGGACATACACAATTTTGGTGGGAATCTTCTTGAATGCTTTAATAACGTTCATATTTTCAAAGCCCGTATTCCATATCCACAAAATATCCGGCTTGAAATCCAGCGCTTCCTGAAGATTGAATATGCATTTCCCATCTATATCATTGAAAAGTTTCATATACCGCCGGTCAACATATAAGGCCGATTCAAAACCGCATTCCTTCAGCATCTTGGAGTAAGCATTTAAGTGAGCCGTATGACCCGGTCCAAAATGAACAGAACACACCAAAATTTTCATTAATTTTCATCCTTTACAAAGATATTTATAAACTTGCAGTCAGAAGATACGCTACGCAAGAAGGACGTTATAAAGAAATCGAGATTCTAATAGCAAACAAACTTAGTTTATTTTCGTAGAAAATTACGATATATGAACCCTCTCATCCATCCCGGAATCAATGTACCAATTATCCTCACCACTGACTGCATGAATAATTCATTTCTAGTAATAAAATTGATTTGTCTCATATATTTGAGCAATCTATATTGAGATTTTACATATTCCCAACCACCCCGCCTTGCATACATATCTTTTCCTACACGCACCCAAACTAAAGGAATCTGAATATTGTGCCCTTTAAATCCCTTACTAAGCATCCTAATCCACAAATAGTAATCCTCAAGTAGAAAGAAGCTTTGGTATCCTCCAGATATTTCCACGTCCTGTTTTCTATACATTACAGATACATGATTGAACGGATTTCGTTTCTTAGCAAATTCCCTAATATCAAAATCATATTCAGGAACTATCCTTTTAGAGCAAACCGAATCTATATCACTAATAAATTCTTCAATTATGCCACCAACTATACTGATATCCGGATGAGCTTCCAGATAAATCAGTTCTTTTTCGCAACGATTTGACCTGCTAATGTCATCTGAATCCATGCGGCTTATATACTCATTCTTGCAGTATTTCATCCCCTCATTCAGCGCATTCCCCAGGCCGCCGTTCCTGGCAAGTCGATGAACATAGAGTCGATTTCCAAATTTTTTCTGCATTTCCGCAATGACCGCATCCAGTGGAGGATTCAGAGGGCCATCGCAGACCAGAACGAAATTATCCGTAGGAACAGTCTGATTGTAGATGCTCTCCATGCTTTCCCTGAGATATTCAGGCTTTTCTTTATGGTAAACAGACATTAACACAGAGTAATTCAATGCCGACCTCCATCATCAAAATATCACTTGAAATAAGAACTATTATTAAGCGATTTGTAATTTTGGATAATGGAGATTCAAAGCATAACGCTTTACCCTAATCTCATTTTTAAGGGGCTGTCTTACCCCCCCCCGTATAAATTTTATGCATTTCTAATTTTACTTCTGATAAATCAAATCTCTTCACATCTTCATATGCTTTCATACTAAACTCCTTAAGATTGTCTGGACTTTCAAATGCCTGATAAATGTAAGATGCCAGTTTCTCCGGTGTACTTTCCGAAATAATCCCGGAAACACCGTTTTCTACTAAATCCGTATTTCCTCTGATATCTGAACAAATCACAGGAAGCCCACAGGCCATGGCTTCCATCATAGCCACAGGAAGTCCTTCCTGTTTTGACATAAAGACAAATAGGTCACTGGCCTGGCAGATGGCGGATATATCGTCTCGATATCCAAGGAAATGAACATGGTCAGCTATCTGAAGTTTCTGTGCTAATGCCTTCAGATCATCCAGCTTAACGCCCCGTCCGCAGATGACATATTGAATATTTCCCAGCTTCCCTTGCTTCTGCAGCAGGCCAAGGGCGTGAAGCACTAGCTGATGATTCTTTCTCGGAATGAGCTCTCCCACAGAAAGAAGTATAAAATCATCCTTCGTAAAGCCAAGCTCTCTGCGTTTTCCCTCTCTATTTACAGACTGGGTATTAAACTTATTCAAATCCACGCCCACGCCGGGTACGTAACACACTCTGCCGGCTTTAAAGGATTTAGCCCGTTCATAGTCTTCTTTATTAATGGTAATCAAGGTATCAGTATAATGAGCCAGCCATCGCTCCACCGGATAGAAAATGATCCAGTTCAACAAAGGCGCCCCCTTATAGAAATGGAAACCATGAGCTGTATAAATCACCTTTGTTCCACGCTTGCGGCTCTCTCGAGCTGCCAGCCTTGTCAGCGCTGCTCCTACCGGTGTATGGCAGTGAATGATATCATAATGACCCACATCAATGATTCTTTTTAATTTCCTATATGCTTCCAGATTGCCTGGTTTAAATGGACTTCTTTCAAAAGGAATATCGTAGTAGGTATCGCAGTAAGGTATCTGACAGTCCCTAGGGTTTTCATAATCATTCCTTGCAGCCACTGCTGTCTCCCAACCTGCCTCTTTAAACATCTTTAGGTAGGGAATATGAAATTCCATGATATGGTTTTTAACCACAGTAGCTACAAAAAGGACTTTTTTCATTTTGGATTTTCTCCTGGAAGTATTATCAAATTTCTTTCGTAAGAACTTCTTTACCGGATAAGTATATTTACCGATACTTTTATTCAATCAAGTTATCAGGCTGGGATGACATATATATTCTGCTCCAGGTTTTCATTGACCATGCCCCTTCCGCTCCAGATGAAAGCGTGTCACTGGATTCTCAGTCGTCTATCGACTCCCTACGAATCCAGCTCCCTTGCCACCGCAAGCAGAGGGAGGCAAAATTTGAGAAGAGGCTTCCCCCTTTCGAGTGCTATGCTAAGACTGGACAGGGGTG
>ULLL01031809.1_pt1 | contig 12029 bp, 4 predicted proteins | sample 1951391 | NCBI WGS metagenome assembly ULLL01 (sample SAMEA4835524, study PRJEB28245) | human gut metagenome | biome: gut microbiome; material: fecal sample | place: Denmark | collected 2008
GCCTGAGTCTGAGGTTAAGAGCCTTGCAGACACAATGATTGATGCAAAGCAGCATATTCACTACTGTAAGGAGTGTTTTACACTTACAGATGAAGAACTGTGTCCGATATGCCGCGACCAGAAAAGAGACCATAAGACAATTATGGTAGTTGAACATACAAGAGATATGGCGGCATATGAAAAGACAGGAAAGTACGAGGGCGTATATCATGTTCTTCATGGAGCAATAAGCCCGATGCTTGGAATCGGACCGGCTGATATCAGGTTAAAGGAGCTTATGGTAAGGCTTCAGGGAGATGTTGACGAGGTTATTATCGCAACTAATTCCAATCTGGAGGGTGAGACAACAGCAATGTACATAAGCAAAATGATAAAGCCAACAGGAATTAAGGTGACAAGAATTGCAAGCGGAGTTCCTGTCGGCGGCGATCTTGAATATATCGATGAGGTTACACTTTTAAGAGCATTAGACGGAAGAACCGAGCTTTAAATTTGGTGAAGAACCAAGCTTTAAGCTTAATGCCCTGGCGCACCGGGCGTTAAGACAATATGTGTAAAATGCGTGCGCAGAAATGAAGAATACTATGGCAGAGAATATGACAGGTGATATCATATCGGATCACCGTGAACGAATGCTTAATCTGAAGAAATATTATCCTTTCTTCAGACTGATAGACACATCATTTTCTAATTTCAAGGATGGCAAATACGAAATCCTTGATATGGGCTATATAGTTATGGCGGTTCTCCGTTTCTTTATAGAGGAGAATAATTTTAAGGAAAAGGATGTTACATATCCCGAATATCTCGATTTCTTAAGGCTGATACTTAAGAGAGATTTCGGGCTTGATTTGAATGAACAGGACAGCAAGGAGATTGCTGATTATATATTTGACAAGATAAAGAATGATGGCAGGCCATTTGAATTCTCGTATTTTGACCCGGTGGACAGGAAAAAGAGAGTATCAAGAATGAAGATAATCGAGAGTTCGATAAGAGACAATACCGTGTGGTATTCGATAAGCCCTGATGCTATTGAATTCTATCTTGATACCAAGGAAATCAAGGACGAGAGCAGGATAAGCGTATCCCAGCTTCTTCTTGAAAAAATGATTAATTCACAGAACTTCCGTGGCGGAGTTGAAGTAGTTGAAAGAATCAACGAAGAGGTCAACCGTCTTAAGTTAAAGAAGAATGAAGTGCTGACAATTCTGTCGGGCGATGTATTTGCAGGAATAGAGGCTTATGAGGAATTCGTCAAGACAGGAATGAAATGGTTTGATGATGAAGAAAAGCTTTTTAAGAAGAACCGTGACCTTATTGCAAAATCAATCGAGAAGCTTAATGCATCGGGCAGCACAGGCGAAGGCTATTACAGGACGATGAACGAAATATACAGTCTTGAGACTCAGCTTAAGCAGGCAATGAACAGGCACAGCGAGCTGTTAAAGGATTGTACAGAAATGCAGAAGATGACCGATGACGCAGTAAGACGCGCCAAGCTTGGCAGATTAAGAAGCCATATGGATTTCACATCGGCACTTTCAGATATGATTAAGAGGGACAATGCAGATATATTAGTCACAATGTTAAGTCCGCTTCTAAAGCCGAACATAAGAAAGACATTTGACCTGATAAGCATTGATGATGCGCTTATGGTGAAGCCTCCAAGATATGAGGAGAAGGAACTTATAAGCAATGAAAGACCGGAAGATATCGAATTCGCAGATGAGATTGAAGAAAAGAGAATTAAGGATAATTACGTATTCCTTATGAAAAATCTCATTGTGTGTTTGAAAAAATCGGACATTATAACACTCGGTCAGTTTGCAGATGCAATGAAGAGGGCGTATGGTGAGCAGATTCTAAGAAATGCAGATTTCTTCTCTTTCTTTGTTAATCTGTGCCAGAAGGATGAGTACCAGCTTGGCGGTAATGCGGGAGAAGATACATTTCTTGATGCATACTTAGGGGAAGGCTTTAAAGATACGGAAAGCTTTACATTTGCAATAAGAAAAGGGCTTGGCGGGCAGGTTATATTGTCGGATAACTGTATGATGGCAGATGTTGAATTGGTACGAAAGGAAGCACATGGAGAATAGAAATCTAGATAAGGCGCTGGACATAGTTTCCAAGCTTATCACAGGGGAAAATGTGTCTGAGAGGGGCGAGAATGCAGCTCTTTATCAGGAATACAATAATAATGCAGAAGTGTATGACATCGTTCATATGTCACTTAAGAAACTTAATCTTAACATATATGAATATAACAATGGTCTGTATGTGAGTGCAGGTGATAATAACAGGGTGTTTGGATATTCCAACGAGGAATTAAGAAATGTACTTGGATTAAGAGTTAATAAAGAATTATATCTTGCGTATTTCATAATTTACAACATAATAACAGAGTTTTATTCAGATACAATGAGTTCAACTTATGCTGAGTTCATAAGACTTGAGGACATCATTAAAAATGTTGATAAGACAACAGGTGGTATTGTCGATAAGAGCGCAGGGCTTGTGCTTGATGAGGTTGAGGAGAACAGCTTTAAGCAGATAGCACTTACATGGGACGAGCTTCCGGTGACAACAGTAGAGGATCAGACAGGAGCGAGAGCAGCAAGAAATTCAAAGTCGGGTATGGTAAAGCTTGTGCTTAATTTCTGCGTTGCGCAGGAACTTTTAGTTGAGAGTCAGGACAGATATTATCCGACAGACAGATTCAGAAGTCTTATAGAGAATTATTTTGATGATTACAGAGGACGATTTGCCGAACTTATGAATGGAGGACGCGATGCCACAGATTAACAGAATCAGAGTTAATAATGTTAAATATAATTTCGGTACACAGGTGTACGACGATTTCGTGATGCGCTTCAACTGCCAGAATACTATATATGACCTTGCCAATGGCGGTGGTAAGAGTCTGCTTATGCTGCTTCTTATGCAGAATATGCTTCCTAACTGCACACTTGATGACAAGCAGCCTATTGAGAAGCTTTTCAGACAGGGAAGCGGTAATACATGTATTCATTCTTTGGTTGAGTGGAAGTTAGATCCATGTTATCAGAAGGATGGTTTCAGGTTCATGACAACTGGTTTCTGTGCAAGAAAGGGAAGAGGCACAGACGATGAGAATCAGGATGGACAGGAACAGACAGCTGCACCGACAGCAAGTGTTGAATACTTTAATTACTGCATATTCTACAGGGAGTTTGGCGATAACGATATTAAGAATCTTCCACTTGTAAGTAATGGAGAGAGAATTACATATAACGGACTTAAGGCTTATCTTCGTGACCTTGAGAAGGGCGGGTACAAATATGTTGTTAAGATATTTGACAGAAAAGGTGATTACCAGAGCTTCATAAGCAACTACGGAATATATGAGAGTGCATGGGAAATTGTGCGTGGAATTAACAAGACAGAGGGACATGTAAGAACATATTTCGAGTCAAATTATAAGACAAGCCGTAAGGTTGTTGAGGATCTGCTTATAGAGGAGATTATCCAGAAATCCTTTAATAACAAGTTGTCAGTTGATAATGATGAGGGCATGATGGCTCAGACTCTTATGGATATTAAGGACAAGTTAGTGGAGCTTTCAAAGAAACACTCACAGCTTGGAGCATATGACAGCCAGATTGCAGCTATCGACAGTTTTAAAGAATATCTGTCGACATATGAAGCATTTTACAACAGAAAAGAAGAAATAGAGAAGCAGCTATATGACCTGCTTCTTGTTGCTATGCGGGAAAGTGATAAGAAGGATAAGGAACTTAAGAGTCAGGATGACCTTATCACTAAGATGTATGATGAGCTTGCACACGAGAAGGAAGCTATAGCAGTTGCAGAGGTTATGTCTGAAAAGAATTCGATGGCAGGAGTTGAGAGCCTTGTTAATGAGACAAGAAAGGCACTTGAACTCAAGAACGCTGCAATTGAAGAGGCAAGAGGAAAGCTTTCTTTGATGGAGTCTGCGGGTGATTATAAAGATTATGCAGAATATGAGAAGTCCTATAAAGGACTTCAGATTGCGATAGATAACAGATTAAGAGAAGATACGGATATAACAGCAGAGTTAAAGATACTTGCTGCAGGTTACAGAAAATTCTATGAGACAGAGACCAGAAGACTTAAGGAAAAGCTTGATATAGCAGCTAACCGTGTTAAGGCTCTGGAAGTCAGATTATCAGAGGCTAAGGATAATCTTAGAAATGCTGACAAAGAGGCGGCAGGTCTTGGCAGTCTTTCGGATAATCTTGAGAATGAGATACAGGAATTACAGACACAGCTTGGAGTAGCTTTATCAGAGGCAGGAATTGTCGTATGTGAAAATGCGTCTGAAGAATATGATAAGTCATTCAGGGATAAAGAACTGTTAAAGAATGAAGAGACAAGAATGTCCGAAAAATTCAATGATGTGCAGCAGCAGTTAATGTCACTTAATGAGACAATATCTGCCAATAAAGCACTTATTGATATATTCACAGAGCAGTCAGAAAAGCTAGAAAAGGCTGATGAAGCTGGTAATGCAGATGCTGAGCGTATGGGCAAAATCCGTGAAATATATAGTGCAGATAATGACGAGGCAATGCTTTCGGTTATTCTTGAGACTTACCAGAAGATGCGCAGTGAATTTACAGAAGAGTGTAAGGCAGCACAGGAACTTGAGAACTTTATTGACAATGCAAGAAAGGGAACATATATCTGTAAGAGTCCTGAGAGAGACAGGCTTAAGGAATACCTTGAGAGCCAGTACGGTTCAGATGTTGTTGAGGGACATGAGTGGTTTGCAGCCCTGAATGCAGGACAGAAAAGAGATGTGTTAAAGAGAACACCTTTCATTGAGTACGCATTTATAATAAAGAACGATTTCGAGAGAATCAAAGCAGATGAGATGCTTAAGGATTTTGGCAAGGGTGCGGCTGCTTATCCTGTTATAAGCGAGCAGGTGCTTATTGATACTAAGTTAGAGATTAACAAAGACCTGATTGTATTCGCATTAAAGGATATGTCGTTCCTGCGTGATGAGGCAAAGCTTGAGACACAGATTAAGCTTGCACAGGAGGAGCTTGAGTCGCATAAGGCGCAGGCAGGAAAGCTGGCCGACAGAATGGAGCTTGTGTGGAATGATTATACATTTGCACTTGTATATAATGCTGCGTCTGGAAAGGTGGATGCGTCCGAGGCAGAAGCAATCAGATTAAAGATTGCTGACAGCGAGGCTGCAATTATTGAGGCTGAGAAGAAGAGAAGTGTGTTAAATGAGGTTAAAGAGCAGCTTTCAAGGAACCTCGCACAGACAAGAGATGATATAGAAGAGAAGGAAACAGCATGCAGCCTGCTCTCGCGTATTATGGAGATGAATACTTCTATAGATAAAAAGTATGAGCGCTTAAAGGGACTGAAGGCTGATGTGGACAGTGCAAGAAACCGCATATATGAGTGCGAGGAGGCAGCAGCTTCTGCTAATTCTGAGTATGATACCGCGAGAGATTTCGAGGACAGTACAAGAAAGGCATATGATGAAATCATTAAGTCATGGGAGGAGCAGTACGCACCTTATTATGATGAAAATGTTTCAATAGAAATCGATGACGATACATACCGTCTTGATAAGGATGAAATAGAGAGCAGATTCACCGGATTAAAGACAGCACTTTCACAGAAGAACAGTGACTTTGCAGATAAGCAGGCGCTGATGAACCATCTGTCTGCATCTATGAACAAATGTCGTGATGCAATAGAGTACAGAGGTTATACATTTGACGATATTAAGGCAAAGTATGAAGTCGGTGAGATTATGGCAGCAGGTTCACAGCAGTTAAGGAATGCCAAGGATGCTCTTAATAATCTTGTGAAGAGCAGTGATTCTGTAAGGGAAGAGCTTGAGTCACAGGAAGCACTTCTTAATAGACTTGAGGGAAGTATCGCACATGGTATTAACCAGATTGAGAATAATTATGGAAGCTTTAATGAATTCCCATGCGATGACCCGGATGAATTCCTTACACAGCACAAGGTACTTATTAAGAAGTTAGAGGATAACACCAAGGTTCAGGAAAAGACACGCAGACAGATGTCTGATTCATTAAAAGACATTCTTGTATGCAGAAAAGACCTTGAAAGAATCGTGTCTGATGCGGGCATGCATGTTCCAGAAGAATTCCGTCCTGAGGATGCACAGGGAATTACAGCTAATCTTACAGAATATGAGGCTGTTCATAAAGAATATGCTTCAATTACCAGATTAGAGTATAAGAAGGTTGATGAATTTAATAAGAATAAATCTAAGCTTATTGACCTGCTTAACGGATTTAATGCAGTCGAGCTTGCTGATGAAGTAAGGATATCACTTAATGTTCCTGAAAATGTGGCTAAGACCAGAAGTATGATTGAATCGTTAAATGAGACGAACACATTTATACAGTTAGAAAAAGACCGCATTGCCAAGGGTATAGAGGATATGCAGATGATTAAGGATAACTTTGAAAATCGTTGTATCCAGACATGCAGTAATATTAAGACTGAGCTTGACCGTCTGCCACAGTTGTCTAATATCAATCTTGACGGAGAACAGATTGCAATAATCAGTTTGCAGATTCCTTATATAAAGGAAGAATTATATAAGGAAAAGATGTCTGAATATATTGATGAAACTGTATTTATGGCGGAAAGCTTTAAGGAGCCTGCGGAAAGACTTAAGTATATAAGAAACAGACTGTCATGGAAGAGACTTTTCTCAGTCATTGTTACAGATATGAACTCAATCAGGATTAATCTGTATAAGAGAGAAAGAATCAAGGACCAGAGCCGTTATTTAAGATATGAGGAAGCGGTTGGTTCAACAGGACAGTCACAGGGTATATATATCCAGTTCCTTATTGCGATTATCAACTACATATCTAATATGAATTCTTCAGGTAATGAAGGTGTTGAGGGTAAGACAATATTCATAGATAACCCATTCGGTGCGGCAAAGGATATATACATATGGGAGCCAATATTCAAGCTGCTTGCAACTAATCATGTCCAGCTTATTGTTCCGGCAAGAGGTGCAACTCCTGCTATTACAGGAAGATTCGATGTTAATTACATACTTGGTCAGAAGCTTGTTGATTCAAGGCAGCAGACTGTGGTTGTTGATTATTACAGCAGCACGAAGGAATCAGAATTGGAATACACGAGAATGGATTACGAACAGGCTACATTTGATTTTTTGTAACATATTTGTAACAATTCTGTGAACTTGGTTTACAATGAACTTAGGCTGTGCTAAACTTTAATGAGTTGTAAAATGCGATAAATAAATTATTCACAACATTCATCAAGTAAGCATTGGAATGAGGAATATATAATCATGAATAAATACGAATTAGGAATTAAGATAGACCAGATTAAGAAGCTGGCAGCGAAAAAGGAATACACAGAAGCGGCAGCCATAGCTAAGGATAGTAACTGGACTAAGGTTAAAGACTGGCAGGCACTTGCCACAGCCATTAATGTGCAGGAAGCAGTCGGGGACTATGAAGAAGCAAGAGACATGGCAATTCTTGCTTATAACAGAAACCTTGGCGGAAGAAAGCTGGTTTATAAGCTTACTGAATTCTTTATTAAAGTTGGAGATTTTGATAATGCTAACGAGCTTTATGAAGAATACAGCAAATCTTCACAGCATGATGTGAGCAGATTCATCCTGTATTATGACCTTAGAAAGGCACAGAATGCATCAGATAATGAACTTGTAGGAATCTTAGAGGATTACAGGGATCATGAGATTGATGAGAAGTATATGTATGAGCTTGCAAAGCTGTATTATAAGACTGGAAGAAAAGAAGAATGTATTAAGACATGTGATAATATCGTTCTGTGGTTTCAGGATGGTATATACGTTGAGAAAGCAGTACAGTTAAAGGAAAAGCTTGGTGTTGTTCTTACTAAGACACAGAAAGGTATCTTAGAAGATGTAAGAAAAAGAAAGGAAGATATAGAGGCAACTAAGGAGGAGCTTTTTGCAAAGCAGAAGGAACTTGCTAATCTTAAGAGAGATGAAGTTGAAGATGTTTTCCGTGAAGAAGATGAGAAAGAACAGAAATCAACTGGTAAACAGCCAGTGCCAGAGGTAAGTCTGAATGTTCCTGAGTTTGCTAAGGAACAGGAGGAAGGACCTCTTTCAATAGACCTTGTACAGAACGACCAGAATGATGATATCAAAGCATTTTTAATGAAAGCTCTGAATAAGGATGAAGATGCAGATAATACTAAGGACAGCTCTGTTGTTATGTCTAAGATAGAGACTCCTCAGGTGGAGAAGCCAGAGGTTTCTGAGACACTTAGCAAAGATGGAGAGAAGAATTTCTCAAGCGAGATTAATAAGGCAAATGTTTCACTTAAGGAGCTTATTGAGAATGCAAAGCAGAAGTTAGCTGATAACTATGAGCAGATCAATAAAGAAGACGAAGCTGAACAGAGAAAAGAAGCTGAGGAAAGAATCAATAAGAAAGCAGAGAATATAGATATTAATGTTCCTGTACCTGAATATAACAATTTATATGATACAAGAAATCTTCAGGAAGAGCTTGCTGCCAAGATGAGTGACTTGTTCGGTGATGAGGAAGAAGATGCTGATGTTAAGACATTTGTACCAGCTTCTAAGAATAAGGAAGAACAGCATGCAGAGGAGGTTAAGACTCCGGCTCCTGTAGATGAACAGGTTGTTAATGATGATACAGAAGCTCAAGAAGATGATGACCAGATTGAAGGCCAGATGGATATAACAGAGTGGATGCAGTCTGTAAGAGAAGAAAAGTATGGCAAGCAGGATACTAAGGAATTCTCTAAGTCAGAGCTTGAGCGTTATCTTGATGAGAAAGACGAGAAAAGTGCAGCTTATGAAAAGCTGGTAGAGCAGAAGAAAGCAGAAGCACTGGCTGATGGTAAGGAGATTGATAAGGAAGACGCAAAGAGAGCAGCTCTTGCACAGATGGCAGTTGATTCAGCGAGAATGGATCTTGCAATAAGAACAGGTAAGGCTGCAGCGAGACTAGAGCAGGCAGCAACTGCTATAGAGAATGAAGATATTCCTTTAGTTACAGCACAGATACCAACTGTGTCAGAATCAATGATTTCAGATATCAATTCAATTATGAATGAAGATATTGATAATAAAGACAATAAAGAAGAAGGTGAGGAGGCTGTTGTACTAGATGAGGTAGCTGCAGGTGTTGAGCCGGAAGAAACAGTAATTCCATTCACCAGACAAGAAGAAGAACAGCCATTGACTATGGAAGAAGAGATTGAAGAAACTGAGCAGATAGAGAAGAAGCTTACAGGAGAGCTGGCAAAGATATTCAGAAAGTACAGAGATATGCCAGGACTTGAGGAACAGTTAGCTGATCTTTTCGATACAATTGACGATGAAATGCAGATGAATTCATCAGCATCAGGAAATATTCTTATTTCTGGTAATTCAAGTTCTGATAAGACAGACCTTGCAAGAACTATAATAAGAGCTATTAATACTTTATATCCAGACCAGCCAAAGAAGATTGCTAAGACATCAGGAGAGAGTATTAACCAGAGAGGTATTGCCAAGGCAATGGGAAGACTTAAGGGAACAGCTCTTATCGTTGAAGGCGCAGGAACAATCCAGCCTAAGAGAATTAATGAACTGCTTAACTGTCTTGAACAGGATACAGGAAGAATGATTGTCATATTTGAAGATTCAGATACAGACATGAATGTTCTTATCAATTTTAATCCTGAGCTTACCAAGACATTCAATCATAGAATTGTTCTTAAGCAGTACACAGTTAATGAGCTTGTTGAGATGGCGAAGAGATTCGCAAGAAAGAGACAGTATGAGGTTGATGATGATGCATTACTGGAACTGTATCTTAAGATTGACAAACTCCATAATGTGAATGATAATATTAAACTTGATGATATCAAGGAAATTATCAATCAGGCAATTGTCAACTCTGAAAGAAGAGCATCAAGAAGATTCTTTGGTGGACTTAAGAAGAAGAGAAGCGAGAATGGTGATGTTATATTCTTGACAGAGGCAGATTTTAAAGACAGATAACTTATAATATTATGCACAGATGTGCTTACACAGGGAGGAAAATATGACTAACATCGATGAAATGTCAATTAATGCAATCAGGGTATTGTCAGCAGATGCAATCCAGAAGGCTAATTCAGGACATCCTGGACTTCCACTTGGAACTGCACCAACAGCTTATGAATTATGGACTAACCATATGAATTACAACCCGGCTGATCCAGAATGGGAGAACAGAGACAGATTCGTTCTTTCTGGCGGACATGGTTCAATGCTTCTTTATTCATTGTTCCATTTACTTGGAATTGGCAATCTTTCTTTAGATGATGTGAAGAATTTCAGACAGATGGGTTCTAAGACACCAGGTCATCCGGAATATGGTCACACAGTTGGTGTTGAGGCTACAACAGGACCTCTTGGACAGGGTATGGCTATGGCAGAAGCACATCTTGCGTCAGTATTCAATAAAGACGGATACAATGTAGTTGACCATTACACATATGTACTTGGTGGAGACGGATGTATGATGGAAGGTATTTCATCAGAGTGTTTCTCACTTGCAGGAACATTAGGTCTTTCAAAGCTTATTGTATTCTATGATTCTAACAATATATCAATTGAAGGAAGCACAGATATTGCATTTACAGAAAATGTAATGAAGAGATTTGAAGCATTTGGCTTCCAGACAATCGAAGTTGCTGATGGCAATGATATTGAAGCTATCGGCAAGGCTATTGAAGAAGCCAAGGCAGATAAAGAAAGACCATCACTTATCAAGGTTAACACACTGATAGGATTCGGCTGTCCTGCAAAGCAGGGTAAGGCAAGTGCACACGGTGAGCCTCTTGGTATTGATAATGTTGCAGCACTTAAGGAAAATCTTAACTGGCCATGTAAGGGTGATTTTGAAGTACCACAGGAAGTATATGACCATTATAAAGAGATAGCAGCAAGAATGGCTGAGCCAGAAGAAGAATGGAATAAGCTTTTTGCAGAGTATTGTGAGAAGTTCCCTGAGATGAAGGAACTCTGGGATAAGTACTACAATGGATGTGATATGTCCGATTTGTTCAATTCTGAGGAATACCTTGCAAAGCCAGAGAAGGCAGAAGCAACAAGAAGTTCAAGCGGAACAATTCTTAACATGATTAAGAATGTAATGCCTAACCTTATCGGTGGTTCAGCAGATTTAGCACCATCTAATAAGACTAATATGAAGGATGCAGGAGATTTCTCTAAGGAGAATTACGCAGGAACTAACCTTCACTTTGGTGTAAGAGAGCAGGCTATGGCAGCAATTGGTAACGGACTTGCACTTCATGGTGGATTAAGACCATTCGTTGCAACATTCTTCGTATTCAGTGATTACACAAAGCCAATGGCAAGACTTACATCACTTATGAAGTTACCAGTTGTATATGTATTCACACATGACAGCATTGGAGTTGGTGAGGATGGACCTACACATGAGCCAATTGAGCAGCTTGCAGCATTCCGCTCAATGCCTAACTTCACAGTATTCAGACCATGTGACAGAACAGAGACAGCACTTGCATGGGAATATGCTATTGAATCTAAGGATGAGCCAACAGCATTAGTTCTTACAAGACAGAATCTTCCACAGATGGCTTGCTCATCAAAGGAAGCACTTAAGGGAGCATATATTCTTGAGGATTCAGATAAAGAGACTCCAGATGGAATTATTATTGCAAGTGGTTCAGAAGTAAACCTTGCTGTATCAGCAAAGGCAGAGCTTAAGAATGCAGGAATAGATGTAAGAGTAGTAAGTATGCCATCTATGGACGTATTCGAGAAGCAGTCAGAGGAATACAAGGAATCAGTCCTTCCTAAGAGTGTAAGAAAGAGAGTTGCAGTTGAGGCACTTTCAGACTTCGGCTGGTACAGATATGTAGGACTTGATGGAAAGGTTATCTGCATGAAGGGCTTCGGAGCTTCAGGTCCG
>ULLL01008058.1_pt1 | contig 11973 bp, 9 predicted proteins | sample 1951391 | NCBI WGS metagenome assembly ULLL01 (sample SAMEA4835524, study PRJEB28245) | human gut metagenome | biome: gut microbiome; material: fecal sample | place: Denmark | collected 2008
AGCTATCAAAGGTGCACAGACAAACAAACACAGGTAAATCAGCAACGAACCTGCGGCATTGAAATAGAAAGCAGTACTGTAATCGGTTTCCGTACGGTCTTTCTTTTGAATAAGAGCATTGGCAAATCCACTGTCGACCAGCACCTGAGAAAGAGCCATGAAAATGCCTAGCATTGCCACCAACCCGTATGCGTCCGGCGACAGGATACGGGCGATGACGAGAGTCAGCACAAACTGGATGCCTTGTACGGAAAAACGCTCCGCTGCACTCCAAAACACACTTTTAGCAGCTTGCTCCTTTATCGACATTTTTACATATTCTTTTTTTCAACAAAACCTACTTTATGCAATCACCAGTACTTCACTTCTTTCCTTTCTATAAATTCCTCCCACCAAGTGACAAGCGTCAACAAGTTGAAATACTGCAAAGCCTTGTTCTGCTTGTACCAGAACCACCCGCCTTTCCGGGATGCCTCGCGGTCGTACTCATTCAGGAACCGTTCCACACCGTCACGATTGAGGAAATCCTCGTAAATGTCGGCAGAAAGAATGAAATCCTTGAGATGTGCACGCTGCAAAGGATCTTGGAAGAAAAGAGGCATAGGTGCAAATCCACCCTGTTTCCTCTTGGAGGTGATGGCTGCAGGAAGCAGAGATTTGTAATGATACTTCAAAAGATATTTAGACTCAAAACGGCCGCGCGCTATATCCGGCACACTGTCTCCCTTGCACTTCAAACCAACCGGCAACTCCTGCAGGAAATTGTACAGATCCAAATCCATAAAAGGAAAAGCAAGGTTGTTGCCGAACATCTGCGCCATACGCGAGGCTTTGTAGAGGATAACGTAATTGATAGAAGTCTCCAGATCGGACAACAACGCATGCTGCGTATAAAGATGTTCAAAGCTGCGGGTATCTGCCGGAAAAGTCTTCATAGAGGATGCAATCCACTCCGGATGAAGCATAATCTCACGCAACGAAGAGTCGGAGAAACCGAACTGTTCGCCCTCCAGAATATGAAGTATACTGCCTAAATGGAAATTGATGCGCGAAAGTTTACCGCCTGTATCGAAAGTCTTACAACTTAACAACTTATGTACACCACGCATCAACGGACGAGTACCCGTACGCGCCGCCAGATAATGCAGGGCAACTTCACGACCGGACGTGCCGAAATACTGGTCGCTGCCGTCACCGCCCAAGATTACATCGGGCTTGTCATCGCCTATCATACGCATGGCGCAATAGTTTACCATAAGTCCGCCTTCAACGAAAGGCTCTCCCAGAAAACGTACAATATCGGGCAGCGAAGCTATCTCCGTACCGTCTATCTCATACTCGTGGTGGCAGGTTCCGAAAGTTTCAGACATCAGTCGCGCCATGGGAAGCTCGGTCCACGCATCACCCTTGAATCCAACGGAATAGGAGTCTACGGGACCATCGTAAATGCTGCGAAGCGCAGCAAGGTTGGCTCCCGAATCGTAGCCGCCACTCAATAGAACACCTACCCTATGACTGTCACCAATTCGCCGGCGGATGGCCTGACGGTGCAACTCGCCGTAACGACGGGAATAGCTCTCGACATCGGGAGTTATGTCGGTCACAATCTGAGGATCGCGTCTGAAAATGTGGTCGCGCTTCAAAGAGAAAGATCCTTCCTCCAGCATCTCCTTAAATTCCGGAGATTTTTCTTTCAACATATTCCAAGAGAGCGAGCGCACTTCCTCCGGCAATTCGGATGTTATAAATGTTATAAATCCGTTTTCCGTAAACATGTGAAACTGCTCTCCTCCACCCAAAAGTGAGGCGTCGGCCATAGAACCAAATCCCTGTGGCAAAAGTCCGCGCCGGAGGAAAATGCCCAATGCACCGGGATCGTAGCTGAAAGGCTTTCCCGATTGCTTCTCAAGATAGGTCCAAGAACTTGCGAAATCTCCTTCCGGAGTGCAGTAAATAGAATAATGCGTACCATGATGATCGCGCACAATACCGCATTCCTCCTTGGAATAATAGACTATCGTAAACGAACCGTCCAAACGGGAAAATCCATAGTTCGAATCCGCCAGATAGGCATCCGCGACAAGTTTTGCATTACTATCGGCAGGAGAGCTCTGAAGCTGGTCCCGGTTATATAAAGTGCCGAAAAAGAAAAGGCGAAAATTATAACTCTCAAAAGAAGACTCAGGAGTCTCCCCCTCTACACGAGCCGTACGCCAATCTTTGAGACTTAGTTTGCCATATATCATTTGTATGTTTTTAGTATATGTTTCTATTATTGTATATATTTCTCAATATGAGATGTTATTTCCCGCATAAAGTGTCATTATCCGACACCATGTCTTGTGTGTATGAAATTCTTATTAGCTCCTCGTAGTTTGAAGATATTGGCTGCCATCAGCAAGAACGTATATGGCAGGGACAACAACGCTACGGCAAGGCGCCTGGTATAGAAGCGCTTCGGGACAGCTATCAGCAAAGCCGCGACAAGTAAGGCAAAAAGCACCCACCACTTCAGCCCCCACATCCAGTAATAGCATGTGCAGAGCACAGCAAGAAAAAACGTAAAGCCCAACAGGAGCAGACGCGGTATTGAAACTTGTTGAAACATCTTATCGCAAAAATCCCAGTTGTGGGCGGCAAGCGCTTTTCCCAAGTATTTTACAAATGTCCTACAATAATGCCACTGTGCTGAAAGCCAACGACGGCGCTGACGGGAGAAGTCCTTCGTATTCTGGATTTTTTCATCAAATACGAAAGTGTCCGGCAGGTAGTAAAAACGCTTGCCTTGATAAAGCAAAGTCAATTCCAACTCACGATCAAAACCTCCCACTGCCTTAATATTCAACATCGTATCGCGAAAAAGATCGTAACGGAATGCCATACCGGAACCGATAAGTGCAGCGGACAAACCGAGCTTGGCATGTCCCAAACGAAATATTGTATTGTTAATCTCCTCACTGACGGCATCGAGCAACGCCATGTCATTATTCATATTCTTAGCTATACGATGCGTCTGTACTGCTTCTACATCAGGGTTAGCAAACAAATCATTAATGTCGCTCAAATAATCACTGGGAATAACATTGTCTGCATCAAGAACCAATGCAATGTCAAAATCATCACCTATGGCAGCCATACCAACATTCAGAGACTTAGATTTGGTGCTTTTCTCGAAGTGCACCTCTACCAAACGGATAGGAAGAGCGGCCAGAGAAGCATTTGTTTCAGGCTGCATACGGTCTGATATAACTATCGTCTCGAAATGGTCGACCGGGTAATCCTGTTGCAGGCAGGAATGTACACACTCGTGTATCACAGCATCTTCTTTATAAGCGGGAATGAGGATGGCGAAACGCTTATGCTTCGTAGCTTTATCAGTTTTGGGCAATGAAAATTTACATGATGCCAGACTATGCACCAGTAAGTACAATACGTTTATCGTAAAAAGGATGTACAGAAACCAATCTATTATTATCAATACATGTCCCAAGACTACAGTTATTTTTGATACAGTTTATCCTTGCAATACTATTAATCTGTCTTATTCTGCAAAGATATAAAAAAACAACACAGAAGGGATAAAATATACAAAAAACAGTACAAGATTTTCAACATTCCGTATACACACTGCCTACTTCCCTACTCCATGTACAGTATGTATAAACCGCTTATTTGCTTCTTTGAGACGGAATAAGTTGACAACCATAAGAAAAAACGAACATGGGATCAATAAAGCGACCTTAAACATACGTCGTGTCCAATAGCAACGTGGAATGGCTACTACCAAAGCAAATAATAAAGTCCCAAACAGAATCCACCACTTGAAACACCAAACCGGAAGCCCAATAGATGTACAGACTGACATTACAAATACAAACCCCAGCAACAACACCCTGGAGAAGGAGATTTGTTGGTAAAGCTTATCACAAAAGTCCCACTTACCATCACGAATAGCGGGCAATAAATGATTGGCAAACTCAAAGAAACTGTAATACTGAGCAGATAACCAACGGCGGCGCTGCTGATAAAAGTGCTGTGTCTTTTGTATCTTTTCATCCCTTACGTAAGTATCAGGCAGATAGTGGAAGTGCACACCTTTATAAAGAAGTTTCATTTCCAGTACACGATCAAAACCACCCACCGAGGTATTACTCATCATCGCATCATAAAACAGGCGATATTCAAAAGCCATTCCCGAACCTATCAAAGCAGCTGACATACCGAGGTTGACATGCCCCAAACGGAATATGGAATTATTGATTTCTTCACTGACTGCATCCAAATAGGCCATGTCAGTATTCAGGTTCTTGGCAATGCGATGCGTCTGTACAACCCGTACTCCAGCAACGGCAAAAGCATCGTTCACCTCGGACAGATAGGAAGGCATAATGATGTTGTCCGCATCTATTATCAATACCACGTCGTAAGCATCCCTATCCAAATATTCAAGGGCAACTTTCAAGGATTTGGTATTGGTGCTTTTCTCAAAATCAACTTGAAGCAATTTTATGGGAAGTGAGGACAAAGCTGCATTTGTCGCAGGTTGCATATGGTCTGAAACAACCACAACATCATATTTTTCACAGGGATAATCCTGCGCCAGACAGGCATGCACAGTAGGCAAAATAACCGCATCTTCACGATAAGCTGCAATCAGTATTACAAAACGCTTATGAGTTACAGCCGATACAGTTACCAAAGTTTTACAACGGCGCAACGAAGCCAAACTATACACCAGCAAATACACCACATTTATTGCGAATATAATGTATAGAAGCCAATCAAAGATGTATAATAAATGTTCCAAATTAAGCAATTTAATCCTGTTGTTTTATCTGTTGAAATGCCTGTCTGCAAAATATTTGTCACAAAGATACAAAGAAACAGGGAGAATTTGGACAAATTATACAAAAAAGCGAAAAGCAAAAAACAAAAAAACGAGCAAGCTCTCCCGAACCCCTCGCCTCGTGTAAGAAAAGCCTAAAGGCTTTTCTTTTTTTACTAACATCAAATTGTTACCCAAAAATCAATCTTTCTTTTTACCTCTAAAAAACAAACTTCAATTACCTATCAAAAACACTTAATGTTTTAACTTTTACCTCAATTAATTACCTATTTTCAATCTAAATTCTTAGCTTATGAAGCTATCAATCTTTTTACCTTTTAACTAATTACCTTTTGTACTGAAAACTTTATTTCTTATTTATTTAGAAGCAATTTCACAACTGCACTACAAAGGTAAGTGTTTTTTCTGTATGCGCAAGCACCAGAAGTAAAAATCGTACACCTTATAACATTGTTTTAGACATAAAGCGTCGGTTTTACACTTATAAACACTTAAAAGGCTATGACAGTGACTAATCAACCCTCTCCACTCCTCCTCTCTATACATAAAAAACAAACCACCGAAGCGCCATAGCACCTCGATGGTTGTCCCCTTTAAACACCTTTAAACAAAATGAAATATATTAATTACTTTCTTGCTTCCGCAATGTAAGCCAAAGCTTCTTTACATTTTTCTGTAACGTAAGCCCAGTCTTCGGCAGCAACCTTATCACCCGGGAAGAGCTTGGAACCCATACCTACGCAGAATACACCTGCCTTAATCCAAGAGGTCAGATTTTCCTGTGTCGGCTCTACACCGCCGGTCACCATCAACTTAGACCAAGGCATCGGAGCCAACAGACCTTTTACAAGTTTTGCACCCAGCACGTCACCGGGGAATATCTTGCAAAGATCACAACCTACTTCCTGTGCGAAACCTACTTCCGAAACACTTCCACATCCCGGAGTATAGGCCACCAAACGACGGTTACAGATCTTGGCAATTTCAGGGTTGAACAACGGACCTACAATGAAGTTTGCGCCCAATTGCAGATACAATGCTGCCGTAGCAGGGTCTACGATAGAACCTACACCGATAGCCATTTCAGGACATTCTTTTGCAGCGAATTTCACAACTTCCGCAAACACTTCGTGAGCGAAATCACCGCGGTTGGTAAACTCAAATGCGCGAACACCACCTTCGTAGCAGGCTTTCACTACTTTCTTTGCCACTTCTGCATCTTTATGGTAGAATACAGGAACCATACCGGTTGAACCAATTTTGTTCAATACGGCTATTTTATCGAACTTTGCCATATTTATATTTTTTCTCTTTTCAAAATCAGATAAAGACCCAAGCAATAACTACAAACAAGCTCCCAGCCTTCATCTCCTAATTTATTTAATTCCTTCTCTTCGCTCTTAATGATACAGGAAAGAACTTTATATTCAACTTCTCCATACGAAGAAAGTGTCTTAGCGCTGAACGCGGCCGCTTGCATCACCGCCTGCCAGTGCTTCTACTTCTTCAACAGAAACCAAGTTGAAGTCACCGTTGATAGTGTGCTTCAAGGCAGAAGCTGCTACTGCAAATTCGAGGGCAGCACCTTGATTGGGCTTCGTCAGCAGACCATGGATGATACCTCCTGAGAAAGAGTCGCCACCACCTACGCGGTCAATAATCGGATTGATGTCGTAGCGTTTTGATTCGTAGAATTCTTCGCCGTTATAGATCATTGCCTTCCAGCCGTTGTGCGTTGCTGAGAATGATTCGCGCAGTGTAGAAATCACATATTTAAAACCGAATTCTTTAGCCATTGCCTTGAAGATCCCTTTGTAACCCTCTGCATCTGTCTTACCGCCTTCTACATCAGCATCGGGTTTGAAACCGAGACAGAGTTCCGCATCTTCTTCGTTGCCGATACAAACGTCTACGTATTGCATCAACGGCTTCATAATGGACTGTGCTTTTTCTTTTGTCCAAAGTTTCTTACGGAAGTTAAGGTCTACGGATACCGTAACGCCATGACGCTTAGCAGCTTCGCAAGCCAGACGAGTCAACTCGGCAGCTTTGTCCGAAATAGCGGGAGTGATACCTGACCAGTGGAACCAGTCTGCACCTTCCATGATAGCATCGAAATCAAAATCCGCTGCATCTGCTTCGGCTATTGAAGAGTGGGCACGGTCGTAGATCACCTTGCTGGGACGCATAGAAGCACCTGTTTCCAAATAGTAGATACCTACGCGGTCGCCGCCACGTGCAATGAAGTCTGTCTTCACACCGTATTTGCGCAAAGCGTTCACTGCCGACTGACCGATTTCGTGTTTCGGCAATTTTGTTACAAAGTAAGCATCATGACCGTAGTTGGCACAGCTGACAGCAACGTTGGCTTCACCGCCACCATACACTACATCAAAAGAATCTGACTGCACAAAACGAGTATTGCCCGGAGTGGACAGTCTCAGCATAATCTCACCTAATGTAACGACTTTCTTTCCCATAATTCTATGTTTTTATTAAATATATGATTAAAATGTTTCTTTCAGATTATCATACAAGCCCTCACACAGAGGGTAAACACCTGATACAATGAAGAGTAAACAGAAAATTCGTTTGTTCTTCATAGCTTTCGTGTGCGGGCACAAAGATACAACAATTTTCGTAATTACAAAAATTGTTATATATTTGTGTCGAAAATATTTAGATTATTATTGTGTACGAACACAAATAACCATGAACAAACCCATGAATACACCGGAAAGAATAAGAATTAAGGACATCGCCAAAATGGCCGATGTATCGGTGGGAACCGTAGACCGCGTTCTCCATGGACGTAGTGGAGTATCGGAAGCCAGTCGCAAACGAGTGGAAGAAATCTTGGAAAAGCTGAACTATCAGCCCAACATGTACGCCAGTGCATTGGCTTCCAACAAAAAATATGCATTTGCCTGCCTGCTGCCCCAACACGAAACGGGAGAATATTGGACGGAAGTGGAGAATGGTATACACGAAGCCTTGACAACTTATTCTGACTTCAATATCACCGTAAGACTGTCGTACTACGACCCGTATGACTATCGTTCGTTTGCACACGCAGCCCATGACATTATAGAACAGAGGCCCGACGGCGTGCTGTTCGCCCCTACCGTCCCGCAATACACCACGCCCTTCACCAATGAGCTTGAAGCACTGCATATACCTTATATATATATAGACTCTAACATAAAAGAAGCCCCCGCCCTCTCCTTCTTCGGACAGAATTCGCATCAAAGCGGATACTTTGCCGCACGCATGCTGATGCTGCTTGCCGGCGACGCACAGGAAATCGTTATCTTTCGAAAGATAAACGAAGGTATTGTCGGTTCCAACCAGCAGGAACGGCGAGAAGTCGGCTTCCACGAATACATGCAGAAATATCATCCCTCATGCCGTATCTGGGGACTGGACCTGCATGCCAAACGCGACGGTGAGGACGAGCAGATGCTGGATGATTTCTTTCGGTCTCACCCCACTGTAAAGAATGGCATCACATTCAACTCCAAAGCATACATCATCGGGGAATATCTGCTGAAGCATCAAAGAACGGATTTCAACCTCATGGGATATGACCTGCTACAACGCAACGTGGAGTGCCTGAAACAGGGAAGCATCTTCTTCCTCATCGCCCAGCAACCCACCTTGCAAGGATTTGACGGCATCAAGGCCTTATGCGATCACCTGATCCTGAAAAAAGAAATCGCAAGAGAGAACTTTATGCCCATTGACCTGCTGACAAAAGAAAATATTGAATATTATTATAATAAATAGAAAGAATGTGGCAGGATGCCACATTCTTTCTATTCTCAACAAATTAACTAAAAGATAGTATATGGAAACAAAGTACCTGAAGATTAACACTGCCGATAATGTTGCGGTAGCTATCGTTGCACTACCGGCCGGTGAAAAACTCATAGTAGACGGCAAGGAAATTATCCTGAACGAGGATGTTCCTGCCGGACACAAGTTCGCCCTGAAAGATTTTACAGAAGGCGAAAATGTGATTAAATACGGCTATCCCATCGGACACACCCGCACTGTAAAGAAACAAGGAGACTGGATAAACGAAAACAACATCCAGACAAACCTTGCCGGCCTGTTGGAATATACATACAACCCTACCGAAGTAGACTTGAATATCCCACACAAAGACCTGACATTCAAAGGATACCGCCGCAAAAACGGTGACGTGGGAGTGCGCAATGAAATATGGATTGTCCCCACAGTGGGCTGCGTAAATGGTATCGTCAACCAACTGGCAGAAGGACTGCGCCGCGAGACAGAAGGCAAAGGCGTAGATGCAATCATGGCATTTCCACATAACTATGGCTGTTCGCAATTGGGTGATGACCACGAGAACACGAAAAAAATCCTGCGTGACATGGTGTTGCATCCCAATGCCGGCGCTGTACTTGTGGTAGGTTTGGGCTGTGAGAACAACCAGCCGGACATATTCCGGGAATTTCTGGGTGACTACGATTCAGACCGCGTGAAGTTCATGGTGACCCAGAAAGTGGGCGATGAATACGAAGAGGGAATGAAACTGCTGCGGGAACTCTATGCAAAAGCCAGCAAAGACGAACGCGTGGATGTACCTCTGAGCGAATTGCGCGTAGGTTTGAAATGTGGCGGCTCCGACGGTTTTTCCGGCATCACAGCCAATCCGTTGCTGGGAATGTTCTCCGATTTTCTTATCGCGCAGGGCGGCACAAGTGTACTGACGGAAGTACCCGAAATGTTCGGCGCGGAAACAATTCTGATGAACCGTTGCCGCAACAAAGAATTATTTGAAGAAACAGTGAAGCTGATTAATGATTTTAAAGAGTATTTCCTTTCACATGGCGAGCCGGTAGGCGAAAACCCGTCTCCGGGTAACAAAGCAGGCGGCATTTCCACATTGGAAGACAAAGCATTGGGATGCACCCAGAAGTGCGGCAAGAGCTATGTGGACGGTGTACTTCCTTATGGCGAACGCCTGAAGGTGAAAGGCTTGAACCTGCTTTCCGCACCGGGAAACGACTTGGTTGCAGCCACCGCCCTGGCATCATGTGGCTGCCACATGGTGTTGTTTACAACCGGACGTGGAACCCCCTTCGGAACCTACGTACCGACCATGAAGATCTCCACCAATTCCGCCCTTGCCAAAAACAAACCGGGTTGGATTGACTTCAACGCCGGCGTCATCCTCGAAAACGAACCGATGGAAAAGACTTGCGAACGGTTCATCGACTATATCATTCGCGTAGCAAGCGGCGAGTTCGTCAACAACGAAAAGAAAGGATATAAGGAAATTGCCATTTTCAAAACAGGAGTGACGTTGTAACAACAAACACTCATCATCCGAATGTACAGGATTACCGTCTGAAGTTGACGGGGATTCTGCAAGTTATCAGACAGAAGAACGAAAGCACAAAAGAGGAAAGATTTTATTTTTTTGTGCTTTTGTTCTTCTGTCTGAATATTAAGATATACGCCAAAACTCCCCCGTTTTTTGTATCTTTGCAGCCGATTTACTCAAAACACCGTTCTTAGAAACCCATAATAGAAAGTATGTCTGCAGATACAAATATCTCTCCCAAACAAAAGGGCGGCTGGTGGTCACTGAGCCCGTTGGCTGTGTTTCTATGTCTATACCTCATCACATCACTGCTTGTAAACGATTTCTATAAAGTACCGATTACGGTAGCATTCCTGCTGTCATCCTGCTACGCCATTGCCATGACGCGAGGACTGAAGCTGGAACAACGCATCTACCAGTTTTCCGTTGGCGCCGGCAACAAGAATATACTGCTGATGATATGGATATTCGTCCTCGCTGGAGCATTCGCGCAAAGCGCCAAACAAATGGGCGCCATAGACGCTACGGTGAACCTGACTTTACATATTCTGCCAGACAACCTGTTGCTGGCGGGCATCTTCATTGCTGCCTGTTTCATCTCTCTGTCTATCGGCACAAGCGTGGGGACAATTGTCGCACTGACCCCGGTGGCGGTGGGGCTGGCAGAGAAAACCGGCATCGACCTACCCTATATGGTGGCTGTCGTAGTGGGCGGTTCTTTCTTCGGAGACAATCTTTCGTTCATTTCAGACACCACGATTGCATCTACCAAAACACAAGATTGTGTAATGAGAGATAAGTTCAAAGTGAATTTCATGATCGTAGTGCCGGCAGCACTTATCGTATTGGGCATCTACATATTCCAAGGACTGTCCCTTTCTGCCGCCCCGCAGATGCAAACGATTGAATGGATAAAGGTAATCCCCTACCTCATCGTGCTGGGTACGGCAGTATCCGGAATGAACGTAATGCTTGTGCTGCTGCTCGGCATCTTCTCGACCGGCATCATCGGTATTTGCACAGCAACGAGCGTCTTCGGTGCCACTCCTGCAGAAAGCATGAATGTAGGCACCGCCTTCTTCGACTGGTTTGGCGCCATGGGAACGGGCATCACCGGCATGGGCGAACTTATCATCATCACTTTACTGGCAGGCGGAATGTTGGAAACAATCCGCTACAACGGTGGAATAGATTTCATCATTACCCGCCTTACACGTCACGTCACAGGCAAGAGAGGTGCAGAACTCAGTATAGCCGCATTGGTGAGCGTTGCCAATCTTTGCACCGCCAACAACACCATTGCTATCATTACCACCGGACCTATCGCCAAAGACATAGCCAAACGCTTCCACCTGGACCGCCGGAAAACGGCAAGTATCCTGGATACGTTCTCCTGCCTCATTCAGGGCATCATCCCCTACGGCGCACAAATGCTGATAGCCGCGGGACTGGCAGGGATCTCACCGCTTAGCATCATAGGCAACCTCTACTATCCGTTCTGCATGGGAGCCTGCGCCATACTTGCCATATTAATAAGGTATCCGAAAAAATACTCGTAAGAACGATGAGTGGTTGCGAACGAGGAATGATATGGGCGGAAGCTCTTACCCAGGCAGATGATTGTACATTACAGGCTAATAATTCATAAATCATAATCCATAATTCAAAAATTTATCCTACCTTTGCGCCCGCTACTACGAGTTAGCAGCATAATTCAAATCATTAACTAAAACATTTATTAAAAAATGGCAACAAAAATCAGATTGCAAAGACA
>ULLL01001548.1_pt1 | contig 11814 bp, 10 predicted proteins | sample 1951391 | NCBI WGS metagenome assembly ULLL01 (sample SAMEA4835524, study PRJEB28245) | human gut metagenome | biome: gut microbiome; material: fecal sample | place: Denmark | collected 2008
AGTAATTAATCTTATAAAAATTATTAATTCAAAATGACATAAAATCAATGTTTTATCAAAGATAATTCTTTTTTCAATTTTTTATAATTCGTATTTTGATTTATATCTTTTTCTTTCACTTGTATTTAGTTTTATGTTTGATTTAGTTATTTGTTGTTTATAATTATTTATTATTTCATCTTTATTATCATCATCAAGTTCAATACTTCCATTCAACTCTAGTAAATGCAATCCACCATCAACTTTTCCATATGCTAAAAATAAGTATGTTTTTCCAGGAATAAGTAATTCATCTACATAATCTCCTTCGCTTATTAAATACAAGTCACTATCGTTATAACCACCATACATATCTAATTGCACTTTATCGATTAAATTTCCTTTTAAATTTTTAGAAATATCTACTAAATAATTACTATAAACCATAATATTTTTTTCTGGATTATAATAGCTTCCTAAGTATTTATCAACTTTTCCTATAAAAATGTAATCGACTTCTTCAACTGCTTCATTTATATTAAATGGATTAATCTTAAATGTACCAGCACTATAAATAATATTTGTATTATTTTTGTTAAATGAATTATTAGTATCTACTCTATATCTTTCCTTTGCGTTTTTCTCAAATATTAGAGATAATGTAATAATGATTGTTATAGTTAATAAAGTTATAATTTTCTTTTTCATATCTCCTCCTTACCTATAATAACATTACTCTTTATGTAGTTATCTTTGTATTTATATATTATCATAAACATCTTTTTTTATCAATATAACGTTTTTAAAAAAATAAAAGAGCATAAGCCCTTTTTATGTGTATAATAATTATTTTTCGATTAAAAATGTTAATATGTTGTTTATATCTTTTTTTCCTAAAACTATATCACTTATTAAATCTATTACTTCCATTTTTACTTTTTCTTTTTTTATTAACTCTTTCATTGATTTCAGTGTGTATAAGCCTTCAACTGTTGTTGTTTTCTGATAGTTATTTGCAAGAGTATACTTTCCTTCACCAAGAAGTTTTCCATATGTGAAGTTTCTACTAGAGGTACTTGTACAAGTCATTAGAATGTCACCAAATCCTGCAAAAGAAAGTATTGTTTTTTTGTTACCACCTAGTTTATCAATTAATTCTTTTATGTCATTTAATGCTTCTGTTAAAAATAGTGCTTTAGTGGATTCACATGTATTCATCCCATCTAATATGCCAGAAAGTATTGCCATTACATTTTTTATTGAACCACATACTTCTACTCCAATTATATCTAATGTTTCTCTTACTTTGGTTGTTTCGTTTTCTAACATTGTTTTTACTAAGTCTCTTGTTAATAAATTTGTTGATGCTAGAGATAAACCTATTGGTGAAGAAGTAACTATATCTTTTGCAAATGTTGGTCCACTTATTACAGCAATTTTACTTGTATTTATGTTTCTTTCTACTACTTCACTCATAAACTGACATGTTTTGTTTTCTATTCCTTTTGTTGCGATTAGAATATGCATTTTTGAAGTTACGTATTTACTTATTTTTTTAGTTATTTCATCTACACTTCTTGCAGGTACTGCAATTACTACTAAAGTACTAGATTTTACTGCTTGTTTTATATTGCTAGTAAATTTTATTTCTTTTGGTATAGTAAAGTTTTCTATTCTAGGAGTTAGTCTTGTTTTTGTTAAAGAGCAAACTTCTTTTCTATTATTTGAATAGCATACTACTTCATAGTTGTTTTTGTTAAATATTGTACTTAATGCTAGACCATAAGCACCTGAACCTAATATGCAAACTTTCATTATTTTTTATTCTCCTTTTTCTTAAATATTACATTTGTTTTAAATACTAAGTATAATAATATAAACATTAATAGTATATAGAATATTATCATTTCTTTCTTTTTACCTATTGCATAGAAGATACTAACTACACTGAATATTAAATCAACTACATAAATTACTAGTATTGTTTTTCTTGTTGATAAGTGTTTTAATAGTTGATGATGTATGTGTTCTTTGTCCGCTTGTCCAATTGGTTTTTTATTTAATGCTCTTCTTATTATTGCAAATAAGGTGTCTGTTATTGGAAGAATTAATAGTACTAATGGAATCAATAATGAAGTAAGTGTTACTGTTTTAAATCCTAATAACATGATTACACTTATCATTAGACCTAAGAAGGTACTACCAGTGTCTCCCATAAATATTTTTGCTGGTGGATAGTTAAATACTAAGAAACCTAAAGTTGCTCCTAGCATAATAAATGATAATATTATGTCTAAACCATTAAATTTGTTTAGAATTAGAGCGATTACTCCAATTGTTAGGAAGTATATAGAAGATATTCCAGCACATAAGCCATCTAGTCCATCAATTAGGTTAACTGCATTTATTATTCCTACAATTATTAATATTGTTATATATGGAGACATCCATTTAAAGTTTAATGATAAACCAAATATATCTACATGAGTTAGTTTTAGACCTCCATAAAATACTACTATTAAGGCTACTAGTATGTGTATAACAAACTTATATCTTGCTTTTATTGGTTTAATGTCATCAAATATTCCTAATAATAGAATTAAGAATGATGCAATTAGTATTGATATCATTAATGGATTTTGATTACCAAATAATATAAAACCAAATAAGAAACTTAGAAATATTGCTATTCCACCTAGTAATGGAGTTGGTTTTTTGTGAACACTTCTTTCGTTTGGTATGTCCATTATGTTCATATTTTTTGATATTTTTATCATTAAGTGTGTTAGTATCAATGATGTTAAAAATGTTGTTAATATTATTATAAATACGTTATAACCATTTACTATAAAATTCATAAGTCACCTCATTATTAATTATACTAAAAAGTAAAGTAAAAAACTAGAGGTTTTCTCTAGTTTTCTGTTTCTTCAGTGTTTTCACTTTCTGATACGTCAGGTCTATCTGGTTCAGTTGGTTTTACTGGGTCAGGAATTACTGGGTCAGTTGGTTCAACTGGCTCAGGATCTTCTACTACATTATTTTTTTCTACTTTTACTATAACTAATTTAATACTACTTACTGTTTCAACTAATACTCCATCATGAATGCTTTGTCCGATTATTTGATTATCATAATAACCAGGAGAACTTACAGTTTCAGTAACTATTTCATAAGATATACCACGATTACTTAAGTAAGATTTAGCACCTTCTAAACTATATTCAGTAAAGTCAGGAAGTAATTCTTTTCTTGCTTCGTTATAATAAGTTTTTCCAATTACTGTTTTTTCGTAAGGTATATTTAGGTCAAAGTCAAATGTTTTTAATTCTTCTTTTTTAACCATATTTAAACTTACTTTTAGAGCCTTCACTATTTCGTCTAAACTTTGTTTATAGTATTGGAAAGTATAAGTGTAACTTGAACCATTATATACATATAAGTCATATCCTGTTAGGAATGTTTTTGTTATATTTAAGTTTACATCTCCACCTTTTAGAAGCATATTTTTAGCAACATTATACATTGATAACATTTCTTCAGTAGTCATATTTGTATCCATGTTATTACTTATTGCATCTAATATTTTATAGAAATCATTAACATTTCTTACACTTTTTAAACTTTGTATCATTCCTTCCACAACCATTTGTTGATGTTGACCTCTTTGGAAGTCACCTAGAGGTAATGTTTTTCTATGTCTTGCAAATGCTAGGGCTTGTTCTCCATTAAGAGTTTGTACGCCTTTATTTAAACATATTGTTTTGTCACCAAATTGTCTATCTGAGTTTTGTTCACAGAAGTCAATTGGTACATCTATTCTTATTCCACCTAGTATATCTACTAAGTCTACTACACCTTTAAAGTTTATTTTTGCATAGTAGTCTATATTTAATCCAGTAAAGTTTTCTACTGTTTTGATCATACAACTAGTTCCGCCCCAACTTGCTGCATTTATTTTATTTAGTCTTCCACCACATGCCATTTTAACATATGTATCTCTTGGAATACTAAACATGGTTGCTCTTAGGGTTTCTGGGTCAAATGTTATTAACATTATTGTGTCACCATTAAAGGAACTACTTGTTTTTATTCCTTCTCCTTCAGAGTCTATTCCTAAAAGTAACATTGTAAATGGTTTAGTTATTTTGTTATTTGTACTAATTGTATCTTTTTCTACATGTTTCTTTTTATATGTTTTTTCATACTTAGTTATCTCAAATATATTAGTATTTTTATCATATGTTTCTAAGTTTGAGAATTTTGATTCATAGTTAGAAGTTATAAACATTAAATCTACTTCTTTATTTAAGAATGCACTCATTAAAGTTATTAAGTCACTATATTTAACTATTTCGTTAGATTTATCTAAGTTATATTTTTTTATTACTTCGTTTGGTAATATGTATAAACTTATGTCTTCTTCATCAGAAATAATACCTATTTTTTTACCAGTTATTTTATCTATTTTATATTCTTTTAATGATATAAGACTTGTGCTGTAGATTATTTCATCTTTATGAATTTTATCTAAACCTATATATGCTTTGTAAAGGTAGAAAGAAACTATAAATGTTATTATACTTAGTATTAGTGAAAAGATAATACTTGTTATTAGTTTTTTCTTTTTATTATGTTTTACTGCATTTATAAGTGAGTAAACTAGTGTTATTGTTAATAATATTAATAGAATGCTAGCCATTATTCTAAAGAATGTTTCTATGTTAGAAAATAAGAATAATGAATATATTAAGAAACCTGTTGTTAATATTAGTATTGTTGTTAATAACCCCGATAGTATTTTGTATATTAGTGTTTTTTTCATTTTTTATTCTCCTTTGAGCATTATAATTATACTAAACTTCATTTTTTGTTTCAAGTGTATTATCCTTGTTTTTTTCTTCGTCTAGTTCTTTTTTATTTTCTAAAGGAGTATCTTTTTCTAATTTTTCTTTCATTATTTTTCTTATTTTCTTTTTTCTTTTTTTGTTATTTATGAAAGATATTAGAAGAATTAATAGTAATAATAATGTTTCTACTCCTAGTACTATTATGATTAATAAATAGTTATCTATTCTTTTATTTAAGTTATTTAATAAAGAATTATCATATTTAATAAATGCATTGTTAGTTTTGTCATATTGGTAGTATCCTTCTAAACCAGTTTCAATATTTACACCATATACGATATAGAAGTTATCACTATCCTTGTAAGTATAGGCATTTACTTTTTGTTCATTTATGCTTAGGTTTGTTTTAGTAAAGTTTTTTAAAGTTTCTTTTGGTTCTTTTATAAATAATGTTATTCCATTAGTTTTTAATTCTTTATATAAGGTGTACGAATTATTAGTATTATCATATATGTATAAATTGGTTTCTCCAGTTTCACTTTTAAGTCCTACTAGAGTGTATTTAGTTATGTCACTTATGAATGATGGAACTTCTATACCATTTATTGTTGTAGTTGACTCTTTAAACGTATTTGGTGCAGTTAGTGTACTAGCACGTTTTACAATAGTGTATTTTACATTATCTATTACTACTTCAATTGGATTTTTGTCTTCAACGTTTACTTTTAATATATACGTTTTAACACTTCCATTTTGTGCAGTTACTTTTATTTCAAATTTATTTTCTCCTTCACTTACTTCTACTTCTCCTAGGCCAGTTATTGAGGCAGTTTTATCTTCAACTGAAGCAGTTAGTGTTACTTTTAATACATCACTTGGTACTGATACTGAGTACTCTAGTTTGTCAGAAGAGAATTCTTCGTTAAGAGTGTAACCTTCTACACCAAGTGTTTTTAAATTATTGTTTTTTGAATAACTTGCTTCTAATTCTTCTTGTGTTATTGCACTTATTCTTGTACTTCCATTTGATAAACTCATTTGTGATTCATCAAATGCATAAGCATTTGAACTACTTATACTTACTGTACTCTTTCCTTTTGAAATTGATTTGAAAGTATATGTGTATGATGCACTTTTTGTGTTTCCATTAGATGCATAGTCAACTATATGTGTGTTACCACTTATTAGTTTAAGTTTGCTTGAGTCATAGTTTAGGCTATATTCCCATGAACCTAATGGTGAAGTACTTGATACTGTTACTGTTACAGTTACCTGGTTTCCTACAACTAAACTACTTCTACTTGAACGCACGCTGATGCTTCCTGAGGCTGCTTTTAAAGAAGTGCTTGCTGTAAACATTAATAATATTGTTAAAACTATTGATGTAAATAATTTAATTTTTTTCATACTTTATTCTCCTTTATAATCTAATACTTCCTAGAATATGCTTTTGTATTCTAAGTAAATCTAATATATTAGTTGTTCCATCAAGGTTAGTGTCTGCAGATTTTAATTGAACGCTATTTAAAATACTAGAACCTAATAGATGTTTTTGTAATTGAAGTAAATCAAGTATTGTTACTTTTCCGTCTCCACTTGTATCTCCAGTTACTATTAAAGTGTATGTTCTTGATTCTCCAGATGGAACAGTTATTTTTATTTTTTGATTTGTTTTTATTAAGTCACTACTAGAAGAAGCACTACCACTTGACTCATATATGTTTACAATTGCATTTGAATTTTGTTTGTTTATACTTTGAATTAGTGTACTTACTAAAGTTCCAGGACTTATATTAAACATTAGAGTATCATTTGTTTTAACTGATAGTTTACTAATTATATCATTTACTGTAGTTGTATCTTTTACTTTGATAATTGTTAGTTTGTATGTTCTAGAGTTACCACTTTCACTTGTTACAGTTATTTCATGAAGTGTTTTTGTTTCTGTTAGAGTAACTAAACCAGTACCTGTTATTGTTACATTAGAACTTGTTGGAGTAACACTTATATTGTACTTGTCTAATCCATCTTCAACATATATTGTTTGTTCTAATAAGTCTTTATCAAAAGATGTTAGAGTTTTACCATTAATGGAAATGCTCTCCAAAGTTGTAACTGAACTTTTTGTAGTTGGTAAACTTACAGTTTTTGGCATATTTAAGTAGACTGGGATATAGAACTCGAATGGTTCATTAAGTAAGTTCATGTCTTTGTATGCACTATAAGCATCTGCTGATTCGCTTGTTGGTGCTAGGATATTAGTTTGATATTGGTTTGTGAAGTTTGGAGCAAGAGCTGATGGATCTACATTAAATCTTTGAGTGTATAATGTGTATTGTCCTGCGGCTATATAGTTATTTGCAATTTTTTGTGCTCCTCCATATATTGCTTTATATCTTTCGTTCCAAGGTCTACCATAAGTATCGTTTCCTCCACATCTTGCACCGCATGCATATATTAAACCATTTAGTACTGGGTTTGGATAACCACTTCTAGCATAAGCACCTATATTATAAAAGTTATATAATCCTTGCAAGTTATAACCATTATATAATTCTGTATAAGTACCAGATACTGCAACATAGCTTTCTTTAGTTGCACCTTCTTGATTTGAACGAGTTGCTAGATGTACTGGACTTATGTTATGTTGAAATCCTGCATCTATATAAATAAATTTGTAATAATCTGTGTTTAAAAAACTTCCAGAAAATATTTTTGAAATTGTGTCATAGTATCTTTTTGTTATTTCGCTATCTTTATTTAGTATAGATTCTTTTCCACTTCCATAGTTATATTTTAAACTTTCAAACATGAATACAAATTTTTCTGTTAAGAAGTTTCTTGGGTCTAGGTAAAAAGCAACTACTTCTTTTTTTGCACGGTACCAATTAGCACCATCTAGACCAATATTGTCTACTCTGTAAAGGTCATTTGCATAATTTATAAGAGCAACATTATCGTCTTCTTTTGTTACAACTGTGTCCCAATAGTAATTAGTTTTAACTGGTTTAAATGTCCAGTTTGGATGCATACTGTGAAGTTTATTTAAGTAAGGTGTGTAATCTTCTGGAAAACCTAAACTCATTAAATATTTAGTATATTCTTCATCTTCTTTTGTCATTTCTTCTTTTGTTAGTACAAATTTAGAACATACATAACCTGTTACACCATTATCTGTTGTTATTTTATAGAATCCTTCTGCACAGCCAGAACCTGTAACTTTTGAACCAATTATTTTTATGTTTGTACCTGGTAAAAGTGTTGCTAAAAGTGTGCTACTGTAAGACGCTGCTTTTCTTAGTTGTATGTTTACTCCGTTTATTCTTGCTTCAAATGAGTCTGTGTTATAGTCTTCTTTTCCTGTACCAGGTGGAGATCCAATCGATACATATAGACCACATATATAAAGCTCTTCATTGTTATATTTTAATTTATACCAACCACTTGAACAGGCTTTGTCACCAACATTATATAATTCATCACTAACTAGGTCTAATACAGTGTTTTTGGAATCTATTTGTTTAACTCTGTCATAATTTGTACCTGGGCCAGTTCTTAAACCTACATAAGTATCTGTTGTATAGCCCTCAAGGGCATCAAGTTTCCCTAAAAATAAAATGTTTATTAAAATTATAGTTAATGTGCTTAAATACTTCTTCATTAATGCCTCCTTCTAGTTTATCATTTAATATTATAACATTTTTTTTACTTGTTTTGTAGGGGGTATAGTATAAAATTTACATTATTTTATTAAAGATAATATTTCATTATATAGTAAGGTATTTGCAGTTCCTAGAGACATATTTTCTATGCTAAAAGGTTTACCTATTTTAATAATTAGGTCTTTACTTCTAAAAGAGTATGAACCTTTTATACCAAAAGGTACTATTAAAGAGTTAGTTTTTTGCGCTAAAGATACAGCACCAAATTTAAATGGAAGAAGTAATTCGTTTGTTTTGTTTCTTGTTCCTTCTGGGAATATACCTATTGCACCTCCATTATTTAAAACATTTATTGCTTTTAAAGTAGCAGTTGGGTCCTTTTCTTTTCTATTTACAGGTATACAATGTACCATTTTAAAGAACCAACTTGTCTTTTTATTATCAAAGTATTCTTTTTTAGCCATGTAAGTTATTACTCTTTTTGTACTTATTATTATGTTACATTGGTCCATTAAGTGTTTATGGTTACCTGCAATAATAATACTTCCTTCTTTTGGAATGTTTTCTTTACCTATTATTTTTGGATTATAATAAAATTTATATATTGGTGTTAAAATAGTTCTTAAAACTTTATATGCTACGTTCATTTGATTAACTCCTTTTCAATTATTTTCATCAACTTATTATTTTCAAGTTCTAAATTATTTGTTTCTAAATAATATGGACTTAAGAATTTTATTGATACACTTTTTCTAAAGAGTTTATATTTTCCTTTTATTACGAATGGTACTAGTAATGAGGATGTTTTACTTGCTAGAGAGACACTTCCATACTTAAATGGTAATAAAGTATTATTTGTTTTGTTTATTGTACCTTCTGGAAATATACAAACTAGTTCATTATTATTTAATGCAGTTTCTGCTAAACTAATAGATAGTGGACTTTTTTGTTTTCTGTTAACAGGTATTACTCCTGCATTTAAGAATAACTTTTTTAATACAGGTTTAAATAGTTCTTGTTTTGCTAAAAATCTAATGTTTCGTTTTGTTGAAGATATTACTAATAAAGCATCTAAATTAGAAGTGTGATTACCTACTAGTAATGCATTTTTATCTCTAATATTCTCTTTGTTAATTATTTCAACTTTATAAAATAGTTTCATAAATAATGTAATTATTGGTCTTGCTATGATGTATAGTGTGTATTTCATATTTATCCCTCTTATTAATTATATAAATATTAAAATATTTTATCAATCATTTTCACTCAAGTTTCACAATTGTAACCATTAAGTTATTTATCCATATAATAGTAATGAAAGGTGGGTATATGAAAAAAGTATATTATTATGTATTAAGTATTTTTATTTTGGCTATTTTAGGGTTTTTAGGTAGTTATTATGGTTTTAAAGATAATAGTAATCTTAAAAAAGTTAGAGTAGCAGAGGTTACTCATAGTGTGTTTTATGCTCCGTTTTATGTGAGTATTCATAATGGGTATTTTCAAGATGAAGGGTTAGACATAGATGTGACTTTAACAAGTGGGGCTGATAAAGTTGCTAGTGCAGTACTTAGTGGAGATGCTAATGTAGGGCTTTCTGGAATGGAGGCTACAATATATGTTTATAATAATAATCAAAAAGATTATTTAGTAAATTTTTCTAGTTTAACTAAGAGAGATGGACAATTTTTGGTTGGAGACTGTAAGTATAAAAATAATTTTAGTGTTAATGATTTAATAGGTAAAAAGGTACTTGCAGGTAGAAGTGGTGGAATGCCTTCAATGGTATTTATGTATGCACTTTATAAGAATAATATTGATAAAGATAAAGTTAAAGTAGATACAAGTGTGGATTTTGCTGGTTTAACTGGGGCTTATATAGGTAAAGAAGGAGACTTTGTTAATCTTTTTGAACCTAATGCTCTTATGATAGAAAAAGAAGGTTATGGGTGTGTGATAGATAGTATAGGACTTTTAAGTGGAGAGTTACCTTATACTGTGTTTCATACTAAAAAGAGTTATTTAGATAATAATAAAGAGGTTATAAAGAAGTTTACTAATGCTATTAATAGAGGCCTTTCTTTTGTTAAGGAGAATGATGCAAGTAGTATTGCTAATGTAATTAAGGAAGAGTTTTCTAGTACTGATATCAATGATTTAATTAAAGTCGTTGATAGATATAAAAAGGCTGATTCTTGGTGGGATAATAGTAAGATAAGTAAAGATGCTTATAATAATTTATTAGATTTAATGGAGTATAATGGAGTATTAGATAAGGACCCCGGTTATGGTGTTCTTGTGTATGAATGAGATTTTAAAAGTTAATAATTTATTTAAAAGTTATAATAGTTTAAATGGTGAAGTTAAGGCTGTTAATGATGTGTCTTTTAGTATTAAATCTGGTGAGTTTGTTTCAATTATTGGTCCTAGTGGATGTGGGAAAAGTACTATTCTTAATATATTAGCGGGTTTAGATAATGACTATAGTGGAGTTGTTACTTTTAGAAAAGATATTAGAGTTAGTTATATGCTTCAAGAAGATGCTTTGTTTCCTTGGTTAAGTGTGTTTGATAATGCTTGTTTAGGTCTTAAGGTAGAGAAAAAACTTACTAAAGAGAATATTAGTTATGTTAAAGAATTGTTAACTAAGTATGGATTAGAGGATTTTATTAATAAGAAAGTTAATGATTTATCTGGGGGTATGAGACAAAGGGTTGCACTTATTAGGACTATTGCTACTAAACCTAATTTGGTTTTGTTAGATGAACCTTTTAGTGCACTTGATTATCAGACTAGATTAAGAGTAAGTGATGATGTTTATAATATTTTAAAAGAAGAAGGTATTACTGCAATTATGGTAACGCATGATATTGGAGAAGCCGCTTCTATTTCTTCAAAGGTTATTGTTATGAGTAAGAGACCTAGTAAGATTAAGAATGTTTATTTAATGGATTATCAAGATGTTTTAAAGCCATTAGAAAGAAGAAAGAGTCCTTTGTTTAATCTTTATTACGATAAGTTATGGAGGGATATAGATGAAGGAAAGTGATAAACAAAAAGAATTTATAAGGAAATATAAGAGGAATAAGATTAAAGTTGTTTTTATACAAGTATTTATATTAATAGGTATATTGTTACTTTGGGAAGTTCTTGCTTATAAAGAAGTTATTAATTCTTTTATTACTAGTTGTCCATCTAAGATAGTTAATAATATTATTAGTTTGTTTGTTAATGATAATTTGTTATATCATATTTGGGTTACTGCTAGTGAGACTTTGATAGCCTTCTTTATTACTTTAGTTGTAAGTTTAATATTTAGTTTA
>ULLL01028948.1_pt1 | contig 10781 bp, 7 predicted proteins | sample 1951391 | NCBI WGS metagenome assembly ULLL01 (sample SAMEA4835524, study PRJEB28245) | human gut metagenome | biome: gut microbiome; material: fecal sample | place: Denmark | collected 2008
AGGCCCGGCAAGCCCATAAGCAAATAGCTTGACATATCGCTCGCCTCGGCGCTCATTGCCGTGACGAGAGGGCCGAGTTTTCTGCCGCCGAGATAAAAGTCGGTTGAGGACTCGTTCTTTTTGGCATAGTGAAATCCGATTACGAGCATTCCGACGAGATAAACAAATATCGTCGCCAAAATGCATACAGTTGATGACGTCATTTCAGCACTCCTCTTAAAAGCAAAAATAAAACGAGCCGCCGAGATGCTTCGGCAGCTCTCATTCCCGTATCGCCGTGTGCGATTCCGATAAAAGCTATTTTATCACACAAATTAAAATATTTCAACGATTTAATACATAAAATCGCCGATAAATTTAACGGTTTAATGTGCAAAAGCCGAATTTCACGGCAAAAAATCCCACACCATACAGATAAAAAACAACTCCGCTCCGCAGATGCTGCGCAGCGGGGTTGTTATGTATAAAATAAATTTACAAATTACAACTGTGTAAGATGATAAATGCTATAGCCGTATTCTTCTACAATTTCCGCTATTTGCCTTAGTCCTTTTGCATCCGTCTTAATGTGCTGTATTTTAGAATATACAGCATCATCGTCCTTAAATTCTTCTATAAGATTGCCACGATATGAGATTTTTTTCATCTCTTTCTCCTCGCCTTTAACAATCAAATATGAATCGTTGGCTGTTTTTTCGTTTTTGCTCATAGTTTTATCTATCCTTTCTTAGTTTCTTTTATATATGTACATGCTAATCCATTCTTTTCACGGCAAACATATAAATTTTCAGCATTGGGGTCATATGTTTTCTTAACAGGAACTGCAACCACATAGTATGCTTTGCCTAATAATGCTTTTTTCAATTCGTTTTCATCATCAAAATATAGTGCATATTCTGCTCCTTTACCAAATTCAATAGAAGTATAATTAGCAAATGTGTATGTTCCATCAGTATTTTTATAGTATAACTTAGTATCATTATTATTATTAGTATTATAAGTATTAACATCTTTCCAAGTAGTAAATTCTCCTTCAAAGATAATTCCTTCCTCTCTAAGTTTTGAGCAGTATCCAAACATTCCGCCCGAGGCATTGTTTAACATTACTATATTTGATGGTATTGTTATCTGTATCAAATCATAGCATTTGCCGAATCCAGGAGAGCTTATAGAACCTAAACCTGTAATCGGATATCCCTTATATGTTCTGGGAATTGCTAACACTTTTTGACCTTTTCCAACATCTGATGCCATTACCTCATAGCCAGAATCTTCATAGTGATATACGAAGTTAACATCGATATTCTCAGATGTACTATCGGAGATTTTTCCTAAATTATCCCGAGTATTATCTGTGTACTCAACTATCAATTCCCCATTAGAATTAAAGCTCATTTTTGCTATTCCTCGTCCGTCGGCGCCTTTGGAGCCCTGAAGTCCCTGCTGACCCTGCTCGCCCTTGTCGCCTTTATCTCCCTTGATATTGCCGAGGTTGGATATGGAATTATCGGACATTGTAACCACAAGCTCGCCGTCCGGGGAAAGTGTGAGCGACTTAATACCGAGTCCGTCGGCGCCGTTCGCGCCGTCCTTACCGTTCTCACCGGTAACCTTGCCGAGATTTTTGACGTCGCCGTTTGAATAGGTCAAAACAAGCTCGCCGGAGGTATTGATTTCCGCCTTGGTTATGCCTAAGCCGTCGGCACCCTTGATGTTACCGAGGTTAAGAACCGTGCCGTTTGTAAGTGTTACGGTCAATGCGCCGTCAGCCGACACATCGACATTTTGTATGCCCACGCCGTCTTTTCCGTTAAGTCCGCTGTCGCCTTTATCTCCCTTGTCGCCCTTTGAGCCTTTGATATTGCCGAGGTTTATAACGTTGCCGTTTGAGAACGAAAGCACAAGCTCGTTATCGGCATTTATTGTAACATCTGTAATGCCTACACCGTCAGCTCCGTTTGTACCGTTGATACCGTCAGTACCGTTGATACCTGCGTCGCCTTTTTCACCTTGAACGCCTTGGTCACCCTTTTCGCCTTGAATGCCTTGGTCGCCCTTGTCGCCTTTTTCGCCTTGAACTCCCTGTGCGCCGTCATTGCCTACCACTCTGCCGAGATTCACAGTTGTTCCGTCGCTGTATGTTATAACAAGCTCGCCGAGAGCATTTATTTCACTGCTTGCAACGCCTACGCCGTCGGTGCCGTTCGTGCCGTTGATACCTGCGTCGCCTTTTTCACCTTTGACGCCTTGGTCACCCTTGTCGCCTTTTTCGCCTTTTTCGCCTTGAACTCCCTGTGCGCCGTCGTTGCCGACTACCTTGCCGAGATTTACCGTGTTACCGTCGCTGTATGTTATGACAAGCTCACCGAGAGCATTTATTTCGCTGCTTGCAACGCCTATGCCGTCGGTGCCGTTCGTGCCGTCTTTACCGTCTGCACCGCCAAGGCCTGCGTCGCCCTTTTCGCCTTTTTCGCCCTGAATGCCTTGGTCGCCCTTGTCACCCTTTTCGCCTTGAATGCCTTGGTCGCCCTTTGCGCCCTTTATGTTTCCGAGATTAAGTGACGTTCCGTTCGTAAGAGTAATCAAAAGATTTCCGTCATTTGAAATTTCAATATTATTTATACCGGTGCCGTCTTTTCCGTCGGTTCCGTTGAGACCCGCGTCACCCTTTTCACCTTGAACGCCTCTTTCACCTTTTTCGCCTTTTTCACCCTGTACGCCTTGGTCGCCCTTGTCTCCCTTGTCACCTTTTGCACCGACAACGGGGCCGAGGTTTTCGGTAAGGTCGTTTGTGTATGTGATTACAAGTTCACCTGCGCTGTTGATTTCGGACTTTTTAACTCCTATACCGTCCGAACCGTTAAGACCGTTTTCGCCTTTTTCGCCCTTTTCGCCTTTTGCTCCCTGCAAGCCTCGCTCGCCTTTATCGCCTTTTTCGCCTTTTGCGCCTACAACCGCTCCTACATTGGCGCGCTGACCGTTAGAGAACGAAAGCACAAGCTCACCCTCCGAATTGATTTCGGCGGAAGAAACGCTTATGCCGTCTTTACCGTCGGTACCGTTTGTGCCGTTCACACCGTTTATACCGTCAGAGCCTACTATTTTACCGAGGTTTGCCGTCGTCCCGTCCGAATATGAAATAACAAGCTCACCCGACTCATTTATAACCGCTGCGGAAATGCTTATACCGTCCGTTCCGCTCGTACCGTCGGTACCGTCTCTGCCATCTTTTCCGTCAGCACCGTTTTTGCCGTCACGACCGTCTTTGCCGACTACTCCGCCGAGGTTTGCAGTTTCGCCGTTTGTATAAGTCAACACCAGTTCGCCTTTTTCATTTATAATCGAAGAAGCAATACCGACTCCGTTGTTTACTGTTTCACCGACAACCTTGTCAAGATTTACGCTGTTGCCGTCGGAATAGGAAATGACAAGCTCGCCCTTATCATTGATTTTTGCCGATTTTATTCCTATGCCGTCCTTACCGTCTTTTCCGTCTTTGCCGCTTGCACCGACCGCCTTACCGACATTGATTTTTGTTCCGTCGGAAAGCGTAATTACAAGGTCGCCTTTTTCCGAAAATGCTGCGGAGCTGATATCGGATTTGTCTTTTTTCGACATTGCGGTAAGGGTTTTGCTCCAATCCTTTTCACTGCCCGAATATCCGTTATCGACGGCAATCTGATATGCCGATTTACCCTGGAGAGAAACAAGCCAATCATCAAGGCTTCCCGCATATCCCTGCTGCACCGCAAGCTCGTATGCGGACAAGCCGTTTTTAACGCTTGATGCCTGCACGCTTTTTCTGTTGTGCACAAAATTTGCGACTGCGAACGATATGCCGGTCATTATAGCTATCAGCAATACCGCCACAATCACTTTGATTGCCGCTTTACGTTTTGATGACGTTTTCTGTTTTTCCATTTATTTACAACTCCTTCTCAATAATAAAATACTTCATTTATGATAATACTCAATTATTGAGTATATGTCAATACTCAGCTTTTGAGTATGCTAACATTTTCACAAATTACAATGGAGGTTTTGTGGAAATGGATTACAGAACAAGGATGAGAAACATCAGGGAAGACAGAGATTTAACACAAAAGCAAGTAGGTGAAATCATCAACAAATCCCAACAGGGCTACAACCATATCGAAACCGGAAGAGCGGAATTGAAAATCGAGGATTTAATCAAGCTCTGTCAATTTTATAATGTTTCCGCCGATTATTTTATAGGTTTAACCGATCAAGAGTAAGTTCGGTTACCTAAACACATAATGCAGCGGTGCTTTGCGGTTTTAACACTACTTTGCACGATGCGGTGCTCAAATTTATCATATCTGTATATTGATGTTAATTTTTTTGGTGATATAATTGTGTTGCGTCCTACAAGGCGACACAGCTAAAAAAACAATACCGAAATAAAAAAATACGTAAATGCAAAAAGGATAATTATGCCGAAAAAGACGAAGTTAAAAAACAGTAACAAAATGGATATGATAAACGGCCCTATATGGAACAAGCTTCCGCGATTTGCGCTGCCCGTGGCTGCAACAGCAATACTTGAGCAGCTTTTCAACGCCTCGGATATAGCCGTAGTCGGAAACTTCACGGGCGCAGCCAAAACGGCCTCGGTTGCCGCCGTCGGAGCGAACAGCCCGGTAATCGGGCTGATACTCAACCTGTTTATAGGTATAGCCCTCGGTACAAATGTAATAATAGCGAACGCAATAGGCAGAGACGACAGAGAAACCGTACAGCGTGCGGTTCACACCTCGGTGCTCACCGCAATAATCGGCGGTTTTCTTGTAATGATACCCGGTGAAATTTTTGCCGTGCAAATTTTATCGGTTATGAGCATTCCGGAGGATGTACTGCCGTATGCCGTTCTGTATCTTCGCATATATCTGCTCGGCTTGCCCGTAATACTGTTGTACAACTTCCTGTCGGCCGTTTTCAGAAGCGTGGGCGATACAAAAACTCCGCTTATAGTGCTTGCGCTCTCCGGATGCCTCAACGTGCTTTTGAATTTATTCTTTGTAATAGTTCTTAAAATGACCGTAAACGGAGTTGCCATTGCCACCGTTATATCCAACGCAATCAGCTCGATTGTGCTGTTTATTGTTTTGATGAAGTCCGACAAGTACATAAAGCTGTCGCTCAGGGAGCTGCGCATAGACAAAAGAGTACTCGGTCAGATTTTGGAAATCGGTCTGCCGGCAGGCATACAGAGTGCTGTTTTTGCCATTTCAAACATAATAATTCAGGCGGCTATCAACAGTCTCGGAACAATAGTTATAGCGGCGTCGAGCGCGGCATTTAATATAGAGGTAATAGCTTACGATGTCTTTAACTCGTTCAGTCAGGCGTGCACGACCTTTGTCGGTCAAAACTACGGCGCCGGCAAGCTCGACCGCTGTAAGAAAACCCTGCTTCTGTCGATTGCGGAGGACACAATCGCAACAGCCGTCACAATAGGGCTTGTTCTTTTCTCGGGACGATTCCTGCTCTCGATATTCACAAGCGACCCACAGGTAATAGAGCTCGGCTACACCAGACTTTTACTGATTTTCTCGGCATACACGTTTTCAATGCTTTACGAAATTATGTCGGGGTATCTTCGCGGCTTCGGCATATCCTTGGTACCGGCTCTCCTCACAACAATAGGCGTTTGCGGCACAAGAGTATTTTGGATATACGTCGTTTTCCCGTCGTCGCCTACCTTCAAAACCATTATGTATGCGTACCCGATAAGCCTGTCGCTTACGGCGGTACTGATATTTATAGCTCTGCTCGCCTATCACCCGTCGCGCAGGTTTAAAGGCGCCGTATCCGCCGAATAATCCGGCCGCGTAAAATTATGACTTAATATAAAAAAGGCACGTTAGTTAAAAAATAACTAACGTGCCTTTGCCGTGTCTGCAAACGGAGCCGATGCTCATTCGGCTATACGGTTGTCATATATCATAACATTTCTGTGAACATCCTTGACTGGCTTCAAAAGACAAATAGGCTCAAACTTAATCGGGTCTTTTTTAGAAAACGTGTTGTCGTGAATTTTCATATTTCTGCACGGGCCGCTCTCGTACCAATCCCTGCAATCGCACGAGATGTAAATATCGGGCATACCGACGCTTTTGAACGTGTTACCGAAAATCTCCGACTCCTTATCGGTAGTACAGAGAATGCCTCGCGTCGGGATCGCATTAAAGGTACATCCGCTCACGGTGAGATTCGGGTTATACGTGATGTTCTCAAAGACATACATTTCCGGCTTCATCGGCGGCAGCTTTTCTTTGAATTTCACAATGACCGTCTTTTTATCAATGTTGTCGTCCGTGCTGTCTACGGTATAAACGCCGTCAAGCTCCGACAAATCGGTTCTGCTGTATATTTTCACTTTATCGCCGGAGTAAAACGCCTTGTAACCTCCCTGCTGATGATGTACAAATTCAAGCTCGGCGGTTCGCTCGTCGCAAGCCTTTCTGAACCTTAAAAATGCGCCGTGCACATTGATTGCGTCATCGTGCGGGTGTTCAAAGTGCGAGTCGGTTATTTTCACATAGCCCTTGCAGCCGCATACGTGAATCAAATCGGCAAACGAAGAAACTCTGTAACCGCTCGCCGGCTTAAATGTCAGCTTATCAAAGCTCAGGTTTTCGCACATCTGGGACAGCCACCCGAAGCCGTGCATATAGTTGACGGTTAACCTCTCGCAGAAGATATCGGAGCAGTTCTCGAAAAACAATCCGCAGTTGTCGCGCAGCTTATTACGAGACATCGCAACGACGTCTCCGACCTTGAATTTAGGCGACACAAAATATCTGCATTCGACGGTATGATCCCCCGTTTTTTTGATTTTAAAAGCGTTTTTCGTAGGTGAGCGCAACGTTCTGAAAACCTCGTCGCCTCTGTGAATTACGTTGCAGTAGCACTCGCCGTTGGCTGTATAGGTGTAGTAATTCTCTCCGCTGAACGGACTTTTTTCAAAGAACGTAAGATTATTATTTTTGACCTCAAAGTCGCTTCCCGTCGGGATTTTATATGTAATTTTATTGAGCGAACGCTCTACGACCTCCATTTCGAAATTCGTCGGGGAGGCATATCTTACGGTGAAATTTACAAGCCTTACATTTTTACAGCCGCGCAGAGAAAACGCACACATATCGCCGTGAATTACAAGGGTTGAACCGCAGCCGTCCACGGTAATATTCTCCTTATTCTCGATAAGCACCGCAAAATACTTGTCGGGTGCCTTAAAAGAGTCCGTATTTGTCATATGGCAAACCTTGTGAATACAGCGCTCCTTGTAAAAATGATACTCATTCTTCGGGAAAATAAGAGTGTCTCCGCTCTGCAATTCATTTATCGCTTTGATAACGCCCTCGGCAGAATTTGAGACGTCGCAGAAATCCGTGGCTTTGATATTCAATGTCATCCTCCGATTGTAAATTATAGCATAAGCTGTTTAGATTGTTTTTAACTACGTGCTCGTTTTCGGCACATTCAGGTGTGCTCACATCACCGTTTGAGTCGGATTTTCAAGATGTAATGCCGGCTTTTTTAAGCTCCCTCTTCAGTCTCTTGACTGCCGCTGCAAGTATGATTTCGGTGTTTGTTCCGGTTGAAATAAGGCAATACACCTCGTGATAAACCGCATAAAACGCGCACTTCAAATCACACTTTTCCGAAACGGGATATTTCCTTTTATATGCTTCGTAAAGCCCGAAGCACTCCCCGGTCAGGTTTCTCAGCTGGAACAAATCAAATTCTTTGTCAGCCCACTTGCACTCAAGGGGGTCGATTATCGCGGTGATATTAAGTCTTTTATCGGACATTACATTCATAACATTCAAATCGCCGTGGATAAGAGACGCCTCTTTTACGGGCTCGCTGAAAATGTAATCAAAATTTTTCCACGCCGTTTGCATAACATTAAGCGTGCTGTCCTTCAGCCGTTTTTTTCTGTTAAGCTCTGCGGCGGTCTGTAAAATATCCTGCGCAAACGGTCGGTAAAAAGCAAGCCAATTATCGTACTCGGGGAAATCGAGGCTGCCGAATTTGTTGCAGGTAACGCTGTGCCAATTTGCAAGACAATCCGCTATTTCATCTGCAAATTTCGCTTTTCTTTTTTTGCTTAAAAACAATTTCGAAAAGTCGGTGAAGCAGTCTGTTCCGTTCACAAATTCCTCAATTATAAAATCCATGGGGATTTCGTCGGTTGCGTCAAAGGTAAAATAGACCTTGGGAATATGAACCAGCGAGCTTTCGGCAAGCTTTTTCAGCGCGGCGCTCTCATTATGCTGCATACCGGCGACGCGGCAGGCCTTTACCGTAAGAATGTACGGCATCACGGGCAATTCGGCCTTGTAAACATATCCGAAGGAGCCGCCGCCTATGTATTTAATCTGCGTTGCTCGGCTCCCGTAATGTCTGAAAAGCACTTCCTTTGCAAATTCGCATGTCTGTTCTTTTGTGTATTTGCTGACTGTTTTTTGCTGCATAGGTACCTCCCCTTTTTCACACTGTTTTTCAACTTTGTTAATACCCGTATGTTTTCGACGTACCGATTTACACATTTATGTTTTAAAAATATAATATCAAAAAGAACAGCAAATATCAATAAACATCTCTGTACAAAAAAGCCGTCGGACATATAGCCCGACAGCTCTTAGGTCTTATATGTATTATGGTGCTTTCGACGTCCGCAAGGCTCGCCGAGCTCCTTTTCAATTTGCTTTTTAAGCGCAGCCAGCCTGTTTCTGACCGTTGACGACGGCATATTTTTTATCTTGCCGATCTCTCTGCTCGACCAGCCGTAGCTTTTAAGAGTCACTATTTCTCGGTCGAGCTCGCTCATTTTCAAAAGTATCTGCTGAATTTCAACAGATGTGATATCATCAAACACCTCAAGACATTTAATGCTTTCAAGCTCATCAAGCGAGTCGGCAAAATTGTTTTTACGAAGTCTGTCGGCAAGCACATTCTTTGCGATTTTAAAAATCAAAGACTTTTCTTTTTTGATGTAACCGAGCGTCGGCAGATAACCCCACAACTTCATAAAGGTGATTTGAGCCAAATCCTCTGCCTCGTCGCTGTCAAATCGCCTTGAAAAATACGAAACTATGCTTTTATAATACTTTTCATAAATTTGGTTAAACAGTTCAATGTTATTCATTTTTTTCCGTGATTTTGTTGCCTACGGTTGAATTGACTTTAACATAGCCCAAAATATTTTTGCCGCATTTTACCTCGTTGCCTGCCGCAAATGTTATCTTTTTATCGGAGAGCATTTGCTCGGTCATGTTATTGTCAATATCGACATTGTTGCCTGCGGCCACCAATGTATTGTAATCGAAGCTCCTCACCGTATCGCCGTCGATTTCGATGGTGTTAGGGTAAGGCTTTATTACGACGTTATCCTCAACCTCAACACTTCTGCCGTTCATTCGCGTCATCTCATAGCATGACTTTTTTCTTTTAAGCAGAAGCCCGTTCACGCACAAATCCGGAATCTTTTCAACGGTCTCAAGAATAACAATGCCGTTGACAATATAGAGGCAATCATCGGAAACATTTTTATCGTTTAATGTAACCATTCCGTTTAAAACGCTGTATTTGCTGTAGCTGACCTCTATAATGCTTGCAACATTTCGGATTGTTATCTTGGCATAGGCATTTTTCCATTCATCACTCGCATTTTTCGGAATAAGAAGCATCGCACAACTCTCGATTTTCTTGATTTCCCTTAACGCCTCGGCAGTAAAATTTTGCAAATCAAGAAGCGCTATGTTTTTTATGGTTTTTCTAAGCATAAACATTCCCCTTTAAAAGCTTTGAAACACTCTTCGTTCATTAAGACGAATTCAAAATAAAAACTGTCCGTATTATTTCAATTTATTTTTACTTGCGATTACACACCCAAACGACATGCAAAGTAACGCTATTATCCGCACAACTCCGTCGGCGAACTGAATTAAAACAATTTTATCCATAATTCAAATTTCCTCTTAAAAGTTATTGAAGCGCGTTTCACCTATTAAGACGAAATTGAAGAGTAAACTGTCCGCATTATTTAAAAATTTATCGGAGTCCGCAAAATGCGGTATCGCAAAATAAACAATAAGGGCTCCGTTTTACGAAGCCCTTGAGCAAGTGTGTTCATATCAAGCGGAAAATCGAAGCCGTGTGATTTTACGTTTATTTTTCCTCGGCGGACATATTTTTGCGACTGTTTGCATGCAAAATCACTTTATTTGAAATATCCTTGATTACAATCGGAACCGCTACCGCCAAAATCACATAGAAAAGATAAATTCCGGAATCTCTCCACGGGTATGCGTACCACAAAGTGCTCTTTGAAAACCTTGAAACCCTTGATATTACTAGGGGTTCAGACTTTTTCGATTTATTTCCACTCTACAAAGACTAACACATTTTGTTTATAAAATGCATCGTGTAGTCTTCGCAGTATTTTGATAATCCATATTATCATACCTGTATGACGAGAATTTATCATTTTCTTATCAGGTGCGATAAAACCGATGGTTGCAAGAAAAGAATAATCGCAACCGGATTGGTTTTACATTTATATTATACTTGATATCTTTTTGCCTTGCAAGATGTATTTTAATTTTACGCACACATTTCAAAAAATGTGCGTAAATTTTAATTGTTTTTTTTAGTTGTCTCAGGTATAATAAAATCAGCACACAATTACGTGTTCGCTGTGCGTGAATTTTATTTAAGGAAGAGGGTGAATGAGTGAATCTTCAAGAGCG
>ULLL01029916.1_pt1 | contig 10287 bp, 9 predicted proteins | sample 1951391 | NCBI WGS metagenome assembly ULLL01 (sample SAMEA4835524, study PRJEB28245) | human gut metagenome | biome: gut microbiome; material: fecal sample | place: Denmark | collected 2008
AATAAAGTGGTTGTTAGTCAAAATCATATTATTAATAATTATGATAGTATTAATTATTTTAAATCATTAGGATATAGTAATATTCTTGTTAATAATGATTTAACTATAAATGAGTTAAAGGAAATAATTAGTAAAACTTCTAGTAATTTGTTTATGTATTTTATAAGTAAAAATAATTTAATGTATAGTAAGAGAAGATTATTAACTGCATTTAGTAATTATAAAAATAGTGATATTTCAAAAAAAGAAGTTATTACTGAAAAAGTTAGTAATCATAAACTTATTATTAAAGAAGAAAAGTGTGGTACTTGTATATTTAATAAACGTATTTTTGCAGGAAATAAGTATATAAGTGAATTAAGTAGTGTGAATAAGATAGTTAATTTAAGTAATATGGATGAATTTGAAACTAAGACTATTTTAAAATATATGGATAAAGTAAATTTGAGTGATTATATAGAAATAGATGATTATTTTTTAGATAATGTTATACCTTATAAGGTGGGTGATATTAAGTGATAGAAGTATTGTGTCCAGCAGGAGATTTAACTAGACTTAAATGGGCATTAATGTATGGGGCTGATGCTGTTTATATTGGCGGATATAATTATAGTTTAAGGGCTAATGCTAATAATTTTAGTATGGAAGAAATTAAAGAAGCAGTTAAGATAGCACATGAATTAAATAAGAAAGTTTATGTAACAGTTAATATTTTATTTCATAATAAAGATTTGGAAGGATTAAGTGGGTATTTAAAAGAACTTAGTGATATTGGAATAGATGCATATATTGTAAGTGATATGGCTGTTATAAAAAGGATAAATGAACTTAAATTGAAGCCTGAAATACATATTAGTACACAAGAATCTAGTGTAAACTATTTAACAGTAAAGTTTTGGGAAAAACTTGGTGCTACTAGAGTGGTTTTAGGTAGAGAATGTTCTAAAGAAGATATTATTAATATTCATGAAAATTGTAATAGTGAACTTGAGGTTTTTATTCATGGAGCAATGTGTACTAGTTATAGTGGTAGATGTGTTTTATCTAACTATGTAACTAAAAGAGACTCTAATCGTGGGGGATGTAGTCAGGTATGTAGATTTGTATTTAATATGAGTGAGTTTGACGACTTTCAAATAGCTAGTAAGGATTTATCAATGATAGATTATATACCAGAGTTAATTAAAATAGGTGTTTCTTCCTTAAAAATAGAAGGAAGAATGAGAAGTAGTTATTATATAGCAACTGTTGTAAATGCATATAAAAGTATAGTAGAAAGTTATTTTAATAATACTTTAACTGATGAAGTGTTAAATTATTATAAGAAAGTATTAAATAGGGTATCTAATAGAGAAAATAAACCACAATTTTTTAATAAAGAAACTGATTTTAATGATCAGTATTATTTGGGTAGAAAAGAAGTTTCTAATCAAGATTTTTTGGGAGTAGTGTCTAGTTATGATAATGGAGTGGCTACTATTCTACAAAGAAACTATTTTAAAGTAGGTGATGAGGTAGAAGTTTTTGGGCCTAGTACATCTATTCAAAGGTTTACTATAGAAAGTATTATAAATGAAAAAAATGAGAGTGTGATGGTTGCTAATCACCCGGAAGAAAAATTATTTGTAAAAATACCATTTGAAGTAAAGGAAAATGATATATTAAGAGTACCAATTTAGTTGACAAAATTAGTATTTTTTGGTATTATTATAAACTGTTAAGGAGAAATGAAAAAATGAAACAAAAAGAATTTTTTTTAACTAGTGAAGGTTATTTAGAATTAGAAACTGAACTAAACTATTTAAAAACTGATAAGAGAAAAGAAGTTTTATCTTCTTTAAAAGAAGCTCGTGCTTTAGGGGATTTGAGTGAGAATGCAGAATATGATAGTGCTCGTGAAGAACAAGGAAAGTTAGAAGCAAGAATTAAAGAAGTTGAATATATTTTAGAGCATGCTACTATTATAGATGATGGTGGTAGTGATAAAGATGTTGTTAATATTGGATGTACTGTTACTCTTCAATATGAAGGTGATGATGAAGTAGAAGAATATAGAATAGTTGGTAGTCAAGAAGCAGATCCATTTAATAATAAGATAAGTAATGAAAGCCCAATTGCTGCTGCAATTTTAAATAAAAAAGTTGGACAAACTGTTGAAGTTAATAGTCCACAGGGTGTTTATAATGTTAAGATAGTAAGTGTTCAATAAGGAGGGAATATTTATGAAAAAAGATTATACTGTAAAAATGGAAAAAGATGAATGGGGTAAACTTTTAACTCATGTGTATGAACACAAGAAGAATGAAGTTAAAGTAGATGGTTTTAGAAAGGGTCAAGTTCCATATGATATTTATGTTAAGAATTTTGGATTAGAAAGTTTATATATGGATGCAGTTGATCATGCATTACCTGAATTATATGATAAAATGTTAGAAGAAAATACTGATTTAACTTTCAATATGGCATGTCGTCCTGAAGTTGATGTTAAAAGTATTAGTAATGATGGATTAGAAATTGTTTTTCATGTTACTATGAAACCTGAAGTTAAGTTAGGTAAATATAAGAATTTAGGTATTAAAAAAGAAGAAGCTTCAGTAAGTGATGAAGAAATTGATCATGAAATTGAACATTTAAGAGAACGTTATGTTGAAATGAAGGATAAGAGTGGTAAAGTAGAAAAGGGTGATGAAGTTAATATTAACTTTGAAGGATTTAAAGATGGAAAAGCTTTTGATGGTGGAAAAGGTGAAAACTATCCATTAGTTATTGGAAGTAATACATTTATTCCTGGATTTGAAGATGCTCTTATTGGAATGGAAGTTAATGAGGAAAAAGATATTGATTTAACATTCCCAGAAAACTATCATAGTGAAGAGTTAAAGGGTGCTAAAGTTGTATTTAAAGTTAAAGTTAATTCTATTAAAGAGAGAATATTACCTGAATATAATGAAGAATTTTTTAAGGATTTAAATATGGAAGGTGTAACTGACTATGAATCACTTAAAAATAATGTTATGGAACATATTAAGGGACATAAGATTGCTGAAATTGAAGATAAATATTTTGATGAGTGTTTAAGTAAAGTTAGTGAAGAAGCTAAGATGGATGTTCCAGAAGAAATGATTAATGAAGAAGTTGATAGAATTACTAATGAATTTAGTCAAAGATTAAGTTATCAAGGAATGAATATTGATACTTATTTGAAGATGCTTAATACTGATATTGATACTTTTAAGGCTAATTTTAAACCAGAAGCAGAAAAGAGAGTTAAATATAGATTAGTTATTGAACAAGTTGTTAAGGCTGAAGATATTAAGGTTAATGATAAAGAAGTAGATGATTATTCTAAAGAAATGGCTAATAAGTATGGAGTAGATGAAAGTGAATTCTTAAGTCAAATTGGTGGAAAAGAATTCTTAAAATATGATCTTGAAGTTAGAAAAGCTATTGAAATTATAACTAAATAGAGTACTTAGGTACTCTTTTTTTATACATAAAAAAAGTGGATTAGAATTCCACAGTCTCTATATTTTCATTATTTGTTTTTTCTATTTTAAATTCACTAGTTATATTACTTGTAATAGGTTTATCATTAGTTTTATTGTCAACTTTATGTGCTTGCTGAGCCATTTTTAGGTTAGTTTTTAGGTTATCATCGTTATACTGAGTCATATCATTTTCTAAATCTACTATTTTTAATATTTCTTCAAAAGTAGTTTCTCCAAGTACAACTTTATTTAGACCATCTTGTAAAAGTGTAACAACATCTCCTGTATAAACTAATTCTCTTAAAGTATTTTTATTAGCGCCATTTGTAATAGCATCTTTTATTTGTTCATTCATAACTAATACTTCTAGAATAGCAAGTCTTCCTTTATATCCATGTGTACATTTAGGACAACCTTCTTTATTAGCAACAACCATTTCTAATACATCTTTTCCTAAAACTGTTTTAAATACTTGACGTTCATAATCAGTAGTAGGACGTTTGATAGAACATTCGGGACATACTTTTCTAGCAAGTCTTTGACTTATTATTCCTTCAAGCGAACTTCCAAGTAAGTATCTTTCTACATCCATATCTGTAAGCCTTTCAATTGTGTTTAAACTATTATTAGTGTGTAGTGAACTAAGTACTAAATGTCCTGTAATTGAAGCACGAACTGCGATTCTTGCTGTTTCATCATCACGAATTTCTCCGATCATTATGATATTAGGGTCTTGTCTTAATATGCTTCTTAAAATAGTTGCAAAAGTTAGACCGATTTCGCTTTGAGTTTGTACTTGGTTAATTCCTTCAATATCCATTTCTACTGGATCTTCAACTGTAATAATGTTAACTGCTTCGGTATTAAGTTTTTGTAGAATTGAATAAAGTGTAGTACTTTTACCTGTACCAGTAGCACCTGTTACTAGTATGATTCCATTAGGTATCTTAATTAATCTATTGATTTTTTCCATTGCATCTTCACTGAAACCTAAGTTATCAAGTCCAGCTAAACTCATTGAATAGTCTAGTATTCTTATAACTATTTTTTCTGCATTATTAGTTGGAAGGCTACTTACACGAAGATCAAGAAATCTTTCTCCAATTTTACTTTTAATAGCACCGTCTTGAGGAAGACGAGTTTCCATGATATTCATTCCAGCTATCATTTTGATACGACTTATCATATTTCTTTTATATTTAGAAGGTATAATACTATAGTCGCTTAGTATACCATCTATTCTAAATCTTATTTTTAAACTATCTTGAGAAGGATCAAAGTGAATATCACTAGCACCCTTATTTACAGCGTCCATTATAATTTCATTTGCAATTTCAACTATAGGTAATTTTTCAAAATTAAATTCCTTCATATGTTTCCCTCTCTATTCTATAAATATTATACAATAAATATATCTAAAAATAAAGAACAAATTATAATATTTATTGACATATTGTAAAAGTATTAGTAAAATTAAATGTGTAAAGTAGGTGGGAGAATGATTAATAAAAAAGGTTTTACTATAATTGAAATCTTGGCTGTAATAGCGCTTATTGGAATAGTGGCAGTGCTAGTAATTCCTAGAATAACTGATATGGATTCTAAAACTAAAGAAAAAATGTATAATGCTAAAATTGAGAAGGCACTAGGGGCGTCTTATAAGTATGGAATTGATAATATCGATACACTATCAAATAGTGAATGTACTAATGTTACAATTGGTACTCTTATTAGGTTAAAGTATTTGAGTGCTGATGATGAAACTGGTTATCAAATGATTAATCCTAAAAATAATAAATCTATGAATAATGTAAGTATTTGTTTAAAATTTATTGATGGAGAAGTTGTTTCTAGTATAAATGGATAATGTAAAAAGTTTTTTAAATTATTTAAAAGTGTATAAAAATTATAGTGAGTTAACAATTAAAAACTATTACAATGATTTAACTGAGTTTAGTTTATATATAAAGAAAGACTTAACTAGAGTTAAGAAGGAAGATATTAAATCATACTTAAAATACCTATTTGACAAAGATAATAGTAATAGAACCGTTAGTAGAAAGATAAGTACTCTTAAAAGTTTTTACAAGTATTTAAAAGAAAATGATGTTATAAAGTCTAGTCCGGCATTAAGTATTAAATATCCTAAAGCAGATAAGAAACTACCTAATTTTGTTCATTATAATGAGTTAGAGAGTATGATAAATGCTACTAAAAAAGATACTTTTTATGAAAGAGATGACTCAATTATTGAACTTATGTATGCAACTGGAGTAAGAGTTAGTGAACTGGTTAATATTAAACTTGATGATATTGATTTTGAAACTAATAGTATTAGAATACTTGGAAAAGGTTCTTATATGAGAACTGTTTATTTTGGTGAATATGCAAGGGATGCTATTTTTAAATATATGAATGGTTTAAGAATAAAACTTTTAAATGGTAAAGAAAGTGAGTATTTGTTTCTTAATAAAAATGGTAATAATATTACTACTAGGGGTATTCAAAAAATAATTGATAAAATTGTTAGTGAGACCGAAGTTAAAACTAAGGTAAGTCCACATACTTTAAGACATACCTTTGCAACACATTTACTTGATAATGGGTGTGATTTAAGAAGTGTACAAGAACTTCTTGGACATAAGAATATTAATACAACTGAAGTATATACTCATGTTACTAGTGAAAGATTAAAAGATGTATATTTTAAGAGTCACCCTAGAGGGAGGTTTAAATGAGTAAATTGTATTTTAGATATGGTGCGATGAACTGTGGGAAAACAACTAGTTTACTACAAGTTGCACATAATTATGAAGAAAGAGGAATGAAAGTGGTTTTAATTAAACCGAGTATAGATACTAAGGCTGAAAACAGAGTGTCTAGTAGAATTGGAGTAGAAAGAAAAGTTGATTATTTAGTTAGTCCTGATGAGTCATTAAAAGGGTACTTAAATTTTGTTTCTGATAACTTTGTTAGTTGTGTATTAGTTGATGAAGCACAGTTTTTAACTGAAAGCCAAGTTGATGAACTTTTTGTATTTGCAAAAATTAAAAATATTCCAGTAATATGTTTTGGTTTAAGGAGTGACTTTAGAACTAATTTGTTTCCAGGAAGTAAAAGACTTTTTGAACTTGCTGATGAGATAGAGGAACTTTATACTATATGTAGATGTGGTAAAAGGGCTAGATTTAATGCAAGAATAGTAAATGGAGAGTTTACTTTAGAAGGTGGACAAGTTGCAATTGATGGGGATGTAGAATATGAGAGCTTGTGTGGAGAATGTTACTTAAAGAAAGTTAGAAAAATGAAAGGATGGAATTAACTTATGAAATATGTTTATTTGTTTAGTGAAGGAAATAAAGATATGAAAAATTTACTTGGAGGAAAAGGTGCAAACTTGGCAGAAATGACTAAACTAGGTTTACCTGTTCCACAAGGTTTTACTATAACAACTGAAGCTTGTACAAAATATTATGAAGATGGAGAAGTTATAAGTAAAGAAATAGAAAATGAAATACTAGAAAACATTAAAAAATTGGAAAGTATTACTGGAAAGAGTTTTGGTAGTACAACAAACCCACTTTTAGTTAGTGTTAGAAGTGGTGCAAGAGCAAGTATGCCTGGTATGATGGACACAATATTAAATTTAGGACTAAATGAAAGTGTTGTAGAAACTCTAGCAGAAAAAAGTGGAAATGCTAGATGGGCATGGGACTCATATAGAAGATTTATTCAAATGTATTCTGATGTTGTAATGGAAGTTGGAAAGAAATATTTTGAAGTATTAATAGATAAAATGAAGGAGAGTAAAGGCGTTAAACTTGATACTGAGTTAACTAGTGAAGATTTAAAAGAACTTGCTAATATGTTTAAAGCTGAATATAAAAGCAAAGTAGGAAGTGACTTTCCAACAGACCCAGTAGAGCAATTAATGGGTGCAGTAAAAGCAGTATTCCGTAGTTGGGATAATCCAAGAGCAAATGTTTATAGAAGAGATAATGACATACCATATTCTTGGGGAACTGCTGTAAATGTTCAAATGATGGCATTTGGTAATATGGGAGAAACTTCTGGTACAGGTGTTGCATTTACAAGAGATCCAGCAACTGGTGAAAAACATTTAATGGGAGAATTTTTAATGAATGCTCAAGGAGAAGACGTGGTAGCAGGAGTTCGTACACCTGAACCTATTAGTCATTTAAAAGATGTGATGCCAGAAGTATATGAAGAATTTGTTGGTATTTGTGAAAAACTAGAAAACCATTATCATGATATGCAAGATATGGAGTTTACTATAGAAGACAAACATTTATATATGCTACAAACTAGAAATGGTAAAAGAACTGCTAGGGCTGCATTAAAAATTGCATGTGATTTAGTAGATGAAGGAAAAATTACAGACAAAGAAGCTGTTTTAATGATAGATCCAAGAAACTTAGATACTTTACTTCATCCAACATTTGATCCAGCTGAGTTAAAGAATTCTATAGAAATTGGAAAAGGTTTAGCTGCATCACCAGGTGCTGCTAGTGGAAAAGTTGTATTTACTGCAAACGATGCTAAAAAAATGCATGAAAGTGGAGAAAAAGTAGTGCTTGTAAGACTAGAGACATCTCCTGAAGATATAGAAGGGATGAAATCAAGTGAAGGAATTTTAACTGTAAGAGGTGGAATGACTTCTCACGCTGCAGTAGTGGCTCGTGGAATGGGCTCATGCTGTGTAAGTGGATGCTCAAGTATTGTGATGGATGAAGAAAATAAAGTCTTCACATTAGGTGGGTACACTTTCCATGAAGGAGACGAAATTTCAATAGATGGTTCTACTGGTAAGATTTATAAAGGACTTATTAATAAGGTAGATGCAACTATCACTGGAGAATTCGGCCGTATTATGGCTTGGGCTGATAAGTATAGACGTCTTGGAGTAAGAACTAATGCTGATACACCAAAAGATGCATTAAAAGCAAGAGAACTTGGTGCAGAAGGAATAGGTCTTTGCCGAACTGAACACATGTTCTTTGAAAAAGATAGAATCGCTGCAATTAGAGAAATGATAGTCTCTGATACTGTAGAAGAAAGAAAATCTGCTTTAGCTAAAATTGAACCAATGCAACAAAAAGACTTTGAAGCACTTTATGAAGCAATGGAGGGATATAGTGTTACAATTAGATACTTAGACCCACCACTACATGAATTTGTGCCTACTACAGAAGAAGATATTAAACTTCTTGCTGATACTCAAGGAAAAAGTGTTGAACAAGTTAAAAATATTATTGCTTCACTTCATGAATTTAACCCAATGATGGGACACCGTGGTTGCCGTCTTGCTGTTACGTTCCCTGAAATAGCTGAAATGCAAACTAAAGCTGTTATAAAAGCTGCAATTGAAGTTAGTAAGAGAACTGGTAAAATGGTAACTCCTGAAATAATGATACCTTTAGTTGGAGAAGTTAAAGAATTAAAATATGTTAAAAATATAGTAACTAAAACAGCAGACGAGATTATTAAAAATGCTAATATAGATATGATTTATCATGTTGGTACAATGATAGAAATTCCACGTGCTGCCTTAACTGCAGATGAGATAGCAAAAGAAGCAGATTTCTTCAGTTTTGGTACTAATGATTTAACTCAAATGACATTTGGTTTTTCAAGAGATGATGCAGGTAAATTCTTAACTGACTATTATGATAAAAAGATTTATGAGAATGATCCATTTGCTAAACTAGACCAAAAAGGTGTTGGAAAACTTGTTAAGATGGCTAGTACTTTAGGAAGAGAGGCAAATCCTAATATACATTTAGGAATATGTGGAGAGCATGGAGGAGATCCAGCAAGCGTAGAGTTTTGTCATAATGTTGGCTTAGACTATGTTTCTTGCAGTCCATACCGTGTTCCAATAGCAAGGCTTAGTGCTGCGCAAGCTGTTCTTCGAAATGAATAAATTATTCTATTTTTAAAGTAATAAAAATGTAACTTTTGAATATACTATGAATGTATGCTATTTGACATTTTTGTAAAAATATAGTATACTTATGGTGCACTGAGAAAGTGTGTAAATGTTTGCCGCTTATGGATGGCGCGGGTTATAAATGAGTCCAATCGCGAAATGTTAGTCGCTTCCGAGTGGTGCGAGTTATAAATGATCTCGGTTGAAAATGTTTGAAAACTCCTATATTTAATGGAGTTTTCTTTTTGATTATGATAAAATAATTTTAGGAGGCGATAATATGCAAGTACAAACAGGCTACATTTACCATATTAAAGACGAGTTTTTTGATGTTGTAAATGATAAAGGACTAATGATAAATCATGAGAATGGTAAAACAAGACCTACATATTTTACTATTCGTGATAATGACATTTTATGGTTTATACCACTAAGTAGCAAGGTACAAAAATATCAGCCTATAATTGATAAAAAAATTAAAAAGTATGGAAGTTGTAAGTCTATATTAATAGGTCGGATTGCAAGTAAAAAGTCGGTAATTTTACTTCAAAATGCATTTCCTACATTGGAAAAATATATAGATCACGTACATACTATAAATGGTGCTCCAGTTAGAGTTGCTGACAATTTAAAAGATAAAATACTTGAAGATTTTAATTCTTTGTTAGCCATGAAAAAAGAAGGTATTAATTTATTCTTTGCTGATATAGATACATTAAAAGAAAAGATGTTAAATGAATTAAATAAATAACTGATTTTAAGAGAAAGATTTAAAATTAATTAAATTTTTCTCTTTTGTATTTATAAAAATACACTTTATAATTAATTAAAAAATAAGTTAAAAATCAC
>ULLL01008567.1_pt1 | contig 9590 bp, 9 predicted proteins | sample 1951391 | NCBI WGS metagenome assembly ULLL01 (sample SAMEA4835524, study PRJEB28245) | human gut metagenome | biome: gut microbiome; material: fecal sample | place: Denmark | collected 2008
TCCTTGGAGTGACCGAATGGAAGTTATATGCAGTGATTTCCGCGATTATCACGCCGAAAACAAATTCGATCTCATTGTTTCAAATCCTCCTTATTTTGTCGATGCCTTGAAATGTCCGGATAATCAGCGTTGTATGGCACGACACACAAATGAATTGAATTATGAATTACTCTTCGGACATTCCACTCATTTATTATCAGAACAGGGGATCATAAGTGTTATCATTCCCTCGGAAGTTGAAAAAACAGTTATTGATACGGCTTGGAAATACCAGCTTTATCCATATCGTTGCCTACACGTTTTCACCAAGCCCGGAAAACCTTATCGACGCGTATTGCTAGCTTTCAGCCGACAAGAAGTATCATGTACTGAAGATAGCCTTTATATAGAAGGAGAGAAACATGGAAAGTTCACTTCAGAATATATTTCACTGACCAAAGAATTTTATTTGAAGATGTAAATGCAAGCTCACTTTACTTCCTATTAGCTTTAATAATCATTGTTTTTTTATTATTTTCGCCAAAACACAAATAAATCATATGAAACAGGACAGAGTTATATTTTTGGATTATTTACGGGGGATTGCTTGCTTTTTGGTAATGATGGTACATGCCAGCGAAGCATTTTATGGAGTAGGTGATGTGCCTATTCTTTCAGATGCCCACAAATTTTGGATTGCAATTTGGGATGGAATGAGTCGCATTTCAGTACCCCTATTTGTTATCACTTCAGCCTATTTACTTGTTCCCATGAAAGAAAAGCAGTCATGGGGAGAGTTCTTTAAACGCCGTTTCCTTCGTATTCTGCCACCTATGTTGGTATTTATGATTGTGTACGCTGTGCTCCAGGTATGGCAAGAAGGAGGCGATTGGAAAGGCATGTGTGTGGCTGTTTGCAAGTTACCGTTAAACTTCCCGATGAATGCTTTTCATCTGTGGTTTATGTATCCTCTTATAGGACTTTACTTGCTTATTCCCATTCTTTCACCTTGGCTGCGTATAGCCACCGCTAAGCAAGAGCGTATGTTTTTATATCTATGGGCGCTGACCACTTGCTTGCCTTTTGTGAATAAATTCTATGGCGATGTATTGGGACAATGTTGGTGGAATCAATATCATATGTTGTATGATTTTAGTGGTTATTCCGGTTATTTGGTTTTAGGTCACTACATTCGTTATCATATTAACTGGACACGCCTGAAGCGCTCCGTTATAGGACTCGTCTGCCTATTGGGCGGTACCTCTTTCACCGTTCTTAGTTTCTACCTCCAGGCTAAACCCGGTATTCCACAACAACTCTCTGACTTGGAGATATCATGGTGCTTCTGCATTATCAACTGTGTAATATCTACTTTTGGAGCTTTCATTCTGTTCACTACTATTCAAAAAGCAGGTAAGATTTACGGTTTAGTTAAGAGTATCTCAGTCAACAGTTATGGTATGTTTCTGATGCACATGCTTTGGTTGCCATTTTGGGTATCAATCATTCAGCCACAAATATCTATTGCGGCAGCTATTCCTCTTATTAGCATACTTACCTTTATCAGTTGTTATATCACTACAAAACTTATCTCTTATTTACCTAATAGCAAATGGGTTATAGGATGATTATTAGTAGAAGAACATGTTTGCTGAATTTATTTATTCCACATGATTAAAAAACTATTAAATATTACTCGAAAGAAACTTGATAAAAGTGGCATTTCGTTTTACACAGTAATCCTCTGTGTCTTTTTTGCTGTTTATCAATGTTTTAAAATTTTATTTCAGATAAAGTTATTAAAAAATTTGGCATGTATTAGGAAAACATCTATCTTTGCAACCGCTTTTAAGAAGTAAAGCACTCGGGGTGTAGCGCAGTCCGGTTAGCGCACCTGCTTTGGGAGCAGGGGGTCGTGGGTTCGAATCCCGCTACCCCGACTGATAAGAATCAAGGAGTTACAGTGAAATGTAGCTCCTTTTTTATTCTCCGAATGGGGCGGTTTACCTTTGGTTTAACCGAGTGAGTTAAACCGAGAGTTAAACCAAAAATGAACATGGATGCTACAATTTCAGTGGTTTGTTACAAATCCAAGACCCTATCTAATGGCGAACACCCTCTAATGCTTCGTATCAGTAAAGACGGAAAGAAGAAATACCAAAGTTTGGGAATATCTGTAAATCCCAAGTTTTGGGACTTTCAGAAAAATAAGCCGAAACCTAAATGTCCTAACTTGGAGTATCTTCAAAAGATTATTCTTGATAAGAAGCTGGAACTTCAAAAGAAAATGCTTGAAATAAAGTCCGACCAAAAAGAATACTCGGCTGCAACTCTGATTGAAGCAAATGAAAAGCTACTGGTTGCTAAAAACGTAGATTGCTTTTATAAAGAAATAATTGCTCAATGTGAGATTAACAACAAATGTGGCAATAGGCTGGTTTACCTTAATTCCTATAACTCTTTGAAAAGATTTACTAATGGAAAATTGGAAATCCCCTTTAACACCATAAATGTGGCATGGCTCGAAAAATATGAAAAATGGCTTCGGAGTAATGGCAACAAAGAAACAACAATCAGTTTAATGTTCCGTACCTTACGAAGCACATATAATAAAGCAATAAAAGAAAGATGTGCCCATTTGTCAGATTATCCTTTTCAAGAATATAAAATCAGTAAATTCGACACTTCTACTCAAAAGAGAGCCATAGCTAAAACGGATATGTTGAAGTTTACAGAAACTTCCCAACCGATAGGACAGAAAAAATATGTGGAGTTAAGTAAAGACATTTTTATATTCAGCTATCTGTGTGGCGGTATAAACTTTACTGATATTGCTAATTTAACACAAGAGAATATCGTTAATGGTAGGTTACACTATATCCGTCAGAAAACTGGTAAGCTAATCAAGATTGGAATACCCCAAGAAGCTATGCAAATTATTAAAAAATACACCGATGAGAGTAATGGTTATCTATTCCCGATATTGAACGTAAAAGTCCATAAAACAGCTTTGCAGAAGCAGAATAGGATTCATAAAATACGTGGCAAGGTAAATGACATTCTAAAGACACTCGGTAAGCGATTGGGAATTGAAGCTAATATAACAACCTATGTGGCGCGCCATTCATTCGCGAGTGTTCTTAAGAAATCGGGAGTAAACATAGCATTGATAAGTGAAGCATTGGGACATTCAGACTTAGCGACTACTCAAATATATTTGGATAGCTTCGACAACGAGCAAGTAGATGAAGCAATGAAGAATTTGCTCTAAACCAATAATTCCCCACTTGTAGCAATGTAGGTGGGGATTATTTTTTAATTTTGCGTTTAAACTTAAAGCTAAAAAGATGAATACCAACAATTCTAACATAATTAATGGATATGACCTCGTACAAGTGAAAAATACATTGCCACAAATTATTCAATGTTCTACGAGATACAAAGAGCTATCCCAACTTTTCTCACAAACAGAATACCAAGAAACTCTTTTAGATATTATAACAACTACCCTTAAACGCATCAGAAGATACCAAAGCTCTAAAGTTATTGACTTGGCGAGACTTGTTAAGCTCTTATACGGCATCCAAAAACATGATTCTATCCAAATCAAATATAATGGGAAGACCCAATTTGATTTTCCATGCGGAGAAACGACCCGGTTATTATTCGATACTCTTAACAAGGAATTGGCTACAATATATTCACCTGAGAAAATGATGCAGTTTTATAAGTTCTTGTATGCCGAACTCCTTTGGAATGAAGATATAAAATCTCCGATTGATAATAACGATACAAAAGTTCTTCTATTTGAATATAATGCCAGTAAAAACTATAAGCGAATTGTTGCGTTTGAAAAGGAAGATGATATTGATATTCGCCTCTACTTTGGATATAAGTTCAAGGACGGTGTTACTCCATATTATGCAAAGAACGAACATGGGAAAACTGTACAACCGATTGGATTTACTTTGAAAGGAGTTAAAACAATTCTTGCCATAGAATCAACCTTGCAAAAAAGAATAGACTCTCACTATGTGGGTACATTACTATATACATTAGGTACAGAGTTTCAATTTGCTGGTATTTTTAAGAGAGGGGATTTTCTATTTACCAATGAACAATATGCGTTCCTATATGATATTGCAGGAATATTAGGAGTGCTTGATAAAGACTTTAATATTGAATACTCTAATAAAGAGAAGCAAACATTCGTCAGAAAGGAAATGAAAAAGTACAATAAATACATAATCAAATAACATAGGCTTAACTTTTTGGAATTTTCTATCGATTTTTTCCCACCTTTTAGTTCCACTTAGCTCCATTTACTTCCTCTACCTTTGCGCCATAATCAAGAAAACAAGAGGCCTCTATTTTGATTACCATTTAATTATTAATTATTTTTATATGAGCAAAAAGAAGAATAAAACAGCCCCTATTAATGGGAGCAATGGAATACAGTTTTTAAACGGTGAAGGAAAAATTCAACTTTCCATGCCAAAGAATCCTTTGGAAGATTTGAAGTGGCTTCCCGAACTTGTAAAAAGTGAAGACGAAAGGCTTGATATTATAGAGCGATTAGGCTTCCCCATAATAGAACAAGATGCAGAAGGCTTTGTACACATACCTTTATTCCCTTCACAATCCAAACGGGATGAAGACTTATTGCAAGAGTTCATAAACGGGAAATGGCGTTTTATGATAGCAGCATGTACCATGAGGAAAAGATTCCCGGATAAAAGGCAAGAAACTACCACAAGAGGTTTTGATGTGGAGCGTGTGGATGCTGCACTTCCCGAAATCAGAGAAAGACTTAAATGCAGGGTATGGAAATCTTGGGATTTGAATGAGAATCAATTTTTCTCATGTGAAGATGATGACTTTCCTGCATGGCAATTCAAAAGAATTGGCTGGAGCATCTACCCCGATATTCCATATCCAGAGGAAGGAGGTGACAAATGATTACCTTCAATTTTGAAAGTGTCGTTTCAAGTAATCGCGAACCATATAACAATGTGGCTGCGCATGAAGAATTAAAGTCCATGATGTCACGCTTTGACAGATTGAACATCTTCTTCGATATTGACGAGGACGGTTACGAAGTGATAAAGGTCGAAAGCACATACGTGAAACGCTTCGCGTATCAGTTGAACGATGAATCTGCAAACTGGCTTATGACATACCTTTCTACTGGCAAGAGTGAGGACTTTGGCGTAGAACCGTCAGAAGTTCAGAAATCAGACCAAACTAACGGTAACGAGTATCGAAAGAATATGCTCAAACTGTTTGTGGAAAGCAAGGCTGTAAACATTCAGTTTACACCCGAGTTCAGAGACCGCAGAGGGCAGCTAACAGCAGTAGCCAACTTCAAGTTCGGTAACATCTTCTTCTTTGTAAACCGAGACGAGGACATTGTTTCGTACTTGCAAGAGAAAGAGTTAATTCGCTAAATCTAAACGGAGCAGAGGAAGTGTAAATTTCCTCTCTCCTTTTAAAAGCTGACAAAAATGAAAAAGGAATATATACCTATATATAAAATAGCTGGTAAAATCCAGTACTTGACAGAAGTCCTACCACAGATAGAAACAAACACTATCCTTTGTAAGACATTAACTGGATTGGGTGCAACCTATTCCGAAATAAAGTCTAAGCGACATTCCATTATTTCTGTTCCCAATGTACCGCCTATCATTGGCAAGTGTAAAGACCCGAAACATAAGAATGACAATCTGTTCGGTGTCAAGCAAGGTGTGACAACAGAAGAAATCATTGATTATATTGAAAAGACATTAGCCGCAGGAAAGTTTATCAAGTTAATAAGCACTCCCGAAGGATTTACTAAAATCAAACGTGCTTTCGAGGAACTGGAACTTGACATATATAATATGTGCTTCTTCCTATCCGATGAATGCGACAAGCTGATAAAGGATGTCGATTACAGAGCGGATATAATTCTTCCTATGGATGATTTTTTCAAATTCAGAGAAAAGGCATTTGTTTCAGCGACTCCCATACTACCGAGTGACCCACGTTTTGAAAGTCAAGGTTTCAAAATAGTAGAAATACAGCCTACCTTTGATTACAAACGTCCTATCAGCATTGTGCAGACCAACAATGTTTTGGAAGCATTGAAAGAAATTCTACCACAGATAAAAGCACAACAAGAGCAACCACGTAGTATTTGTTTCTTTGCCAACAGTGTTGATATGATACACCAGTTGATGAGCAAATTGGGAATTGAAAATGAGTCCGCAGTATTTTGTGCAGAGAAAAGTGTTGAGAAGTTGAAGAAGAAAGGATTCAAACAAGCTTATGAACACTGGAACAGTAAGCATAAAATGCCTTATATGTGGTTTACTTGTAGATTTTATACGGCTGTAGATATTGAACTGGAAGAACAACCCGATATAGTATTTGTCACTGAACCGTATTTTGCAGAATACACAATCATTGACCCATGCACTGATGCGGTACAAGCAGTTGGACGATTCAGAAACGGTACTTCTTTTATTGTTCATATTGTCAATGCCAATGAGAACTATCCGATACGCACCCAAGCAGGTATCAAGGAATATCTTAAAGGTTGCAGGGATGCTTACAAGACGATTAAAAATCTCTATGAATGTGCAACATCTTCGGAAAGTCGAAATGCTTATAAGGCTGCGTTGGATATACTGCCATATAACCGGATGCTAAAAGACGGAAAGACCAACTATTTTGCGATTGACAATTTTGTTGATGAAGCATTGGTTAAGTCTGCTTACAATAATATTGATTCAGTAGTGAACCGATACAAGGAAAGCAGTTTGTTTTTACCGAAGCTGACCCAACCTCTGTTTTACAAATTGGGCGATAAGGAAAGGTTGAGCCTAATGGATAAGAGCAGTTCTATCAAAGAAAGCCGAAAGCGTATCGTTGAATTACTGGAATCGTTGAAGGATGACAGAGATTCTCCATTGGCACAATCGTTTATCAGTGACATCAGACAAGTTGATGCTTTTATTATTGATGCTTACAATACGGTAGGCAAAGAAGTTATTGAAGTAAACAATTATTCATTCAAAAAAATCAAAGAAGCCATGATTATGAAAAACTATAGAGAAAAAACAAGCGGAGTAGAGTTTGTTCAACTCCTTAAAAACTCCTTTAAGATTGGCGAGAAATACACTCGTGAATATATCAAAAAAGAATTAAAGCGTTTATACGCATTGGTTAAGACCGCACCTAAAAATGCGATTACAGCCATGACTATAAAAGATTTCTTCAAAATTCAAGAGTGTAAAATAGGAAATCAAAAAGCTATCAGAATATTAGAACCATTGATATAGGATAGTACTTTTTTTGATGAAAGTTAGTTTTATAGGGTCTGTTTTAAAAAGGTACTCTATCACTAATATTTAACTTTATCAAATCATTAATAAACGAAGAGTTTCCGCTGATGAAAGTGGGGACTCTTTTTTTATTTGAACATATCTTCATGTCGTAATTCACTCCCCCATGCTGTGTCAGATGATAAAAACGGAGGTACACCACCTTTTTATGCCCCCTCATGGGCATGGAAGAAAAAAGCATTCTTTACTTCACGATGATACTATTACCTCACATCATCCATGAAAAAGAATGTCTTTTGTCAGCAGCGTATATGTTCACAATTCTATTCCCGTAGTCGAGCAATAATTTACTAATGCTCCGAATTTCTTTTAAAAGAATATTTAGAGAAAGACATAGAACGAGCCTTAGATGCAAGCGAAGAAATTCACTTGTGTTTAGGGTTTGTTCTTGTTAAATCCATTCAATCAATAATCATTTAATTCAAATTCATTATGGAAGCATTACAAATTATGCCTATCATGGCACAGAACCAATCGAGATTTAACTTAGGCGAGTATGCGGAAGAAGCTGCCGTTATCCAAGACGAACTAACTGTACAGCCGAGCGTGAACTTTTTGGAAGCAAACACAGATGCAATCACTATGGACGAGCTTACAAACAAATGTGTCGTTCCAACTTGGGCTAACCAAGAATTGACTATCGCACATCAAGATTTTATTTCATGTGTGCATGATGCGGCTTGTTCATTCTATGCAGGTGAAAGGGTGAACGAGCCGGATATTAGAGTTTCACACATTGTACGCGGTAGAACTCCCCAAAGTTTGGGCAAGAAAGCATCGGAACTGTTAGAATGTGAAAAGACACAATTTTACCAAAGACTTGCATTTGCCTTTACCATTCCAACCATTATCGAAACGATAAGAGGGCAAAGACTTGAACTGTGCATCGGTGGGGTAAGGAACTATTCAGACCTCAACCTTTATCGTGCATCCAAAGGCTTGGAAAAATTTTCTTGTTTTGTAGGCTGGAGAGTTAGAATCTGTTCCAATCAGATTTTAACGGGAGAAGGTGTCAAGTTCAATATGGAAGTAACCAATATCAGCGAACTTTACAGAAACGTACTTGAATTGTTCCACAGCTTCAATCCTGCAAAAGAAATCCACTTGATGCAGTCACTTACCAACACTTCATTGTCCGAGACACAATTTGCACAGATTGTCGGACGGATGAGAATGTTTCAAGCATTGTCACCTGCAAGGCAGAAAGCCATTCCAAGACTTCTGATTACGGACAGTCAGATTAATTCTGTTTGTCGCGACTACTACCACAACGAAGTGTTCGGAGCAAAGGACAACGCCATATCAATGTTCGATTTCCACAACCTTTTGACGCAGGCTAACAAGGGAAGCTACATTGATACTTATCTGCAACGAGCCGTAAACGCTACGGAAGTCAGTGTAGGAATTAACAATGTCCTGCAAGGACTTGATAACAAATACGCTTGGTTCTTGGGCTGAGTGGATTGTTGATTGACAGAGGAAAGGGCAGCTATTCAGTTAGTTGTCCTTTCTTTATTTTATGAACTATTTAAAACTACATAAATTATGGAATTACAAAATTCTCGTGAATACAAAGCTGCACAAGAATTAGAACGTGCGCTTAATGATATGAGTTGGAATCCAAAAAGATTTGCTGAAGGTGTAAGTCACTATCACCGCACCCTACAACAAGAGTTGATGAGAACCATTGTTGCAATCATTAAAATGGTAGGCGATGATAATTATGGCACAGACCTCAGAAATCAAGCATCACATGAATTATGAAAAAATATTATTGACAGTGGTGCATTGGATGATACATATCTGCCTTTTATCTAAGAACAGTAATATTCAAAAGGACAGCTATTTTGTTAGGTGTCCTTTTCTATTTATACACTTTACAAATTCTATGACATTATGGATAAATCTAAAATTGAAAATGCTATCAATCATATCACTTCTTTACAAGAGAAATTATGCTACTGTGAGAACAATCTGCAATACATCAAACGCTTGCAAGCACTTAAATATTGGCTGCACAAGTTTGATTCATTTTTGGATAGGAACAGCAGGCAGCATGGTGAATATGCAGCAGTTTATGAAAGCTACTTCCATACTTGCTGTGGGTTCTCATTCTACGATAGAGTATGCAATTCAATTCTTGTTTATGAATATGGCGATAGACCATTTTAATACTTGATATTATGGATATAGATTATACTGTTGGAGAAGTGGAACTCACTT
>ULLL01030173.1_pt1 | contig 9015 bp, 8 predicted proteins | sample 1951391 | NCBI WGS metagenome assembly ULLL01 (sample SAMEA4835524, study PRJEB28245) | human gut metagenome | biome: gut microbiome; material: fecal sample | place: Denmark | collected 2008
GCAGCTTATCACGGGAATGCTTCGGGAGTATATCCCGGGCGGCAAGTTTGATGAACTGGCAGATGCTTTGGCAAAAGATGGCGGCATTCCGGCTTCGGTTATATTGGACGGAGTCAAATGCATACATCTGAAAGCTGACCAGAATGAATTGATAGAAGGAGCTTCATCAAGGGCTGTCGGCGAATTAAGGAAATATCTGAATTATCTGGATACCATTGTTACACTGTCTCCATTGATGGGTCTTCTTGGAACCGTTATTGGCATGGTCGAATCTTTTAATGTTCTTTCTACTGCTCAAGGGCAGCCTTTTGCCATTACAGGTGGTGTCGCAGAAGCATTGGTGTGCACAGGAACGGGATTGTTTGTAGCTATATTATCTCTTCTTGCATATACATATCTTTCCCAAAAGGTCAGCGAATTTATCGTTCAAATTGAAACACTGGATTCATTGTACCTTTCCTTTATGAAAGGGAGGTAAGGATGAGATTAGAACGATTCGAAAATGAAAAAAAGCCCAAGATAATGATTATACCTATGATAGATATCATCTTTTTCCTCTTGGTATTTTTCATGATGAGTATGCTCAGCATGGTTACACAAAGGTCCATCGGCCTAAACCTGCCGCAGGCTTCGACGGCTGTCATTGAAACGACAGAGGAACTTCCTGTCAGCATTGCAGAAGACGGGACAATTTTTGTTGAGAAAGAGCCTGTTTCAAAAGCAGCTTTTAAGCACAGGATGGAAATAGAAATGAGCAGGAACCATGATGTTAAGGTTTTACTTAGAGCGGACAAGAATTCCCAGCATGGAGATTTCGTTTTTGTCCTTGATCAGCTGAAAGCACTGGGAATCCATAGAATCAGCATAGCTACTGATTCAAATTAATTCAAAAAAGGATCGGTTTATGCATAATATAAATCACAAATGGTCCATGGCTGTTTTTGAGTCAATCCTTTTCCATGTATTCCTCATAGCGTTTTTGGTGGCGGCCGGAAGCTTTTTCATGGCTTCTCTGCCGGAGAGTAGTCCTATTGAGGTGGATCTCGTGGATACGACTGCAGGTGCTTCGGGAGGCGCAGGTTCCGGTTCCGGACATGACTCGTCTGTTTCAAAATCAGATACAGTGAATGTCAATCAATTACCGGGAGGGGAATCGAAGGATTCATCAGCAGTGAGCAGCGATATGGCATCTTATGAAGATAATAATGAGTATTCACAAAACATAAATACCAGCACAGGCGGATCAGGCGCTGCAGATGGCAGTGCCCAGGGATCTGGCTCAGGAAATGGGACTGGTTCAGGCTCTGGCGATGGTACTGGGACTGGCTACGGAAGCGGGACCGGCTCCGGCTCTGGTGATGGCATTGGAAATGGCAATGGAGAAGGTTCTGGCGGAGGCGTTACAGAAGGGCCTCAAATCTTATCAAGGGAAGAACCGGTTTATCCATCTGCGGCAAGGTCTGCCGGGATTTCCGGCACTACTGTTGTCGGATTTATCATAGAAGCGGACGGAAGTGTTTCTTCGGCCTGGGTTGAGCAGTCGTCAGGAAACTCATCGCTGGATAGCGCTGCTGTCCAATCTGTCCAAAATTGGAGATTTGTTCCAGCCAGGCAAAATGGAATTCCGGTTCAATCAAGATCCAGAGTTCCTATAATCTTCAATTTGCGTTAAAATTTAAGACAGGGTTTTTATAATTAAAAATATTTAGGAGGAGTTATTATGAAGACAGGGAAATTATTTGGAATCGGTGTAGGTCCTGGAGATCCGGGACTGCTTACAGTAAAAGCAGTGGAAACGATTAAGAATGCGGATATTATCATCACCCCGAAAACTGAGAAAAAGGATGGGTCTGTTGCTTATAATATTGCCAGGAAATATATTCCGGAAAATGTTGAAATTCTGCCAATGGTATTCCAGATGAGCAATGATATGGAAGCGGTTAATGCCCAGTGGAAAGAAAATCGTAAAATTATTGCGCAAAAGCTGGATGAGGGGAAAAATTTAGTATTTCTCACGCTGGGAGATCCGATGCTCTACAGCACGTACATGTATATTTTTAACGAATTCAGAGATTCAGATAAATATTCCATTGAAACAATCCCCGGAATCCCTGCATTTTTAGGAATTGCTTCTTATATCAACCAGCCTCTAACGGAATGGGAAGAAAATGTATTGATTATTCCGGCTACAGCTTCGCCGGAAAAGTTTGATGCAGCACTGTCTGCCGCAGATAACGCCGTTATTATGAAGGTATATAAGAATTTTGCTTATGTACAGGAAGAATTAAGGAAACACCATATGATGAAGAGATCTGTCATGGTTTCCCGCGCAGGACTTCCTGATGAAATTATCCAGAGAGACCTGGACAGTCTGCCGGCTGATTATAAACCTAATTATCTTAGTACAATTATTGCGAAGAGAGATGAGGACTAATGACAGCATTTAACCGTCCCAGGCTGGTAATTGCCGGCACCAACAGCGGTGTCGGAAAAACAACGATTGTCGTAGGCCTTTTAGCGGCACTTCGTCAAAAAGGACTTTCGGTGCAGCCATTTAAGGTAGGACCGGATTACATAGATCCAGGCTTCCATTCAAAGGCAGCCGGCCGAGATTCTTATAATCTTGATACATGGATGGTTCCGGAAGAATATCTTCAGGAAAACTTCACAAAGTTGTCAGACGGGGCTGATATCTCAATTATAGAAGGCGTCATGGGCCTGTATGATGGAGGGGCTAATGGAGTAAGTTCTACTGCCGATATAGCAAAGAGACTTAAGGCCCCGATCATCCTTGTTCTGGACTGCAAATCAGTCGGATACAGCATTGCGGCCACAGCATTGGGATTCAGAGAATATGATAAGACAGCAAATATTGCCGGCGTTATTTTGAACAAACTTGGATCTGACAGGCATGAAGCCATGATCAGGGAAGTTATGGAAAAAATAAATATGCCGGTTGTCGGCGCTTTCCATAGGGATGATCATCTTAAGACACCGGAAAGGCACCTCGGTCTGACGCCGGTTACTGAAATTGAAACGAGCCAGCTGATTGAAGATATCGGAAAGGCTGCCAGCCGATACATTGATATGGATCAGATTCTTGCTATCGCCAATTCTTCACCGGATCTTGATATTGACGATGATAAGAATGCAGAAGAGAACCATAAAATTGTGAAAATCGGCGTTGCCAGGGATGCAGCATTTTCGTTTTATTATCCATCCAGCTTAGAAAAATTAGAGAGCATGGGAGCCGAGCTCATCGATTTCAGCCCGCTGGAAGACAGCAGCATTTCTGATGTCGACGGACTGATTTTTGGCGGTGGTTTCCCGGAAATGTTTTTGGAAAAGCTTCAGGAAAATGAAAGCATGAAGCAGTCGATCAGAGAGGCTGCATCAAAGGGGATGCCTATTTACGCAGAATGCGGCGGTTTAATGTACTTATGCCGTCAAATTGTTGATTTTGACGGGAACGCTTTTGATACAGCAGGCATTATTCCCGGGGGTTGTAAAATGGGCAAGAACCTGCAGCGTGTGGGTTACGTGACTGCCACTGCCCTTAAAGACAGCATTGCTGCCAGGAAGGGGGATCAATTGAGAGGACATGAATTCCACTTCTCAATGATCACCAAAGATGAGGATTACCCGGATGCATATGAACTTCAGGGAACGCGTCAGAGTACTCCGCACTTGGAGGGCTACAGCAAGGATAATGTTCTTGCAAGCTACCTGCACATTTCTTTCGAGGGAAACCCTAAGGCAGCCGATCATTTCATAAAATCATGCTTGTCTTATAAAAAGACTCATTTGTAAAAGCTGGTTCATGTACGAAAATATATAGAATTGATAATAGTCAATTTAGAGGAGAATATATGGAAAACAAGGGCCTTATACTTATTAATACAGGGAACGGCAAGGGGAAAACGACAGCCGCTCTGGGAACTGCTATCCGTGCATGGGGAGATGGACAGAAAGTTCTGATTCTCCAGTTCATAAAAGGCGGCTGGAAGTATGGAGAGCTTAATGCCATCCAGGCTTTAAATAAGCTGGATCAGCGGATTGAAATACGCCAGATGGGAGATGGATTTGTCTTCCATAATCAGGAAGAGGATGAAGAGACTTTCCAGAAGAAAAAGGCTTTGGCTAAGGAAGGCTGGGACATGGTGCGCCGGGAATTTGAAAGCGGCAATTGGGATTTGATTGTTCTGGATGAGATCAATTATGCAATCCATTTCGGAATGCTCAATGTAGATGAAGTTCTCGAATTATTAAACAATAAACCGGAGCGTCTGAATGTCATCCTTACAGGACGGTATGCTGAGCCCAAACTTATAGATGCTGCTGATACCGTTACGGAAATGACCTTGGTTAAGCATGCGTTCCAGAAAGGAATCCGGGCCCGGAAGGGAATTGAATTCTAAATCCTTCTGCAATATAAGTATCCGTAATCATGAAATAATAAAAAGCTCGTAATATAAACGTTGCGGATTTTAAGCTGATACAGTGAAGGCGGGCAATATCAGTTATCTTCTTTACATGTTTGTACTGGCATGATAAACTTTTGTAAGTTGTAGGTACATTTGTTTATTCAATGAGGGATGTATATGGCACTTTATGTAAAGAAATTCGGCGGAAGTTCAGTCGCGACTCCGGAAAAAATGCTTAATATAGCAAATCGTGTGCTTCGTGATAGGAAACCTGGTGATAAAATCGTTATTGTTGTTTCTGCTATGGGTGACAGCACGGATGACTTATTAGATTTGGCAGCAAAGGTTTCTGATGTGAACTATGCCAGAGAACGGGATATGCTTCTCTCTACAGGTGAACAAGTGTCAATTGCATTAATGGCAATGACATTTAAGAAACTCGGGGTTCCAGCTATTTCCTTAACTGGCCCGCAGGCAGGCATAGTTGCAGGCGGCGGTTATGGAAAAGCTACAATTGACGACGTTAAACCGGACAGGGTGTTTAAGGAACTGGAAGCCGGCAATATAGTGATTGTCGCAGGATTCCAGGGAATGATGCCAAACGGTGATATCGCTACATTAGGCAGAGGCGGAAGTGATGCTACTGCCGTTGCGCTCGCCTGAGCCATGCATGCCGATATGTGCGAGATTTTCACAGATGTTGACGGTGTATACTCTGCTGATCCGAGACATGTAACCGGAACTATAAAAATGAAAGAAATTACCAATACTGAGATGCTTGAAATGGCAAGGCTTGGCGCCGGAGTCATGCAGCCAAGAAGCGTAGAACTGGGAATGAAGTACCATATTCCGATCCATGTAAGGTCTACGTTCACAGATGAAGAAGGCACCATAATTCGGGAGGTATGTACAATGGAAACCAGAGATGACACCGTAAGAGGCGTAGCACAAGACGCTCATGCTGCAAGAATTGCTGTTCTTGGATTAAGAAATATTCCAGGAGTTGCTTACAAAATTTTCTCTGTACTGGCTGAAAACAATATCACCGTAGATATGATTGTTCAAAGTGTCAGAAATTCTAACGATGATAAAACGGATATCATTTTCACAATTGACGACGCCGATCTCTCTGATGCAAAGAGAGTTTTGGATGCAATGAGAGATGAAGGAAAAGTCGAAGAAGTGATTTATGATGATGATACAGCAAAGGTATCCGTTGTTGGTGCCGGAATGCTCGGCCGCCCGGGTGTCGCTGCCCGCATGTTTGGCGCTTTGGGCCGTGCAGGTGTCAATATTGATATTGTAAGTACTTCAGAAATCAGTATTTCCTGCCTTATTTTGCGTAAGGATCTCGATAAAGCAGTACAGGCTATTCATGATGAATTCTTCACGGCAGGAGAAGGCAGATAAACTGTTCCATTAATAGACAAAAGCACAGGTCTCGTCCCTGCGCTTTTTCTATTTATGAATCTATTCCAATGATTTGCTTTTAAATACGATATTTATAAATTTTTGATTAAAGGAGAGGCCTATGAAATTCAATAATGGAGATATAATACACGGCTTCCGTGTTACAAATCTATCACATATACAGGAAGTGGATTCCGATGCATATTTGATGCAGCATGAGAGAAGCGGAGCCAGACTTCTCTATCTCGCAAATAACGATGATAATAAGGTTTTCTTTATCAGCTTCCGCACGACACCGGATAATTCCAAGGGAACTCCGCATATCATGGAACACTCTACACTCTGCGGTTCCAGAAAGTTTCCTCTTAAGGAACCATTCGTAGAACTGGCTAAGGGATCTTTAAATACATTTTTAAATGCTATAACCTGGCCGGATAAAACGATGTACCCGATCGCCAGCAGAAATGATAAGGATTTCCATAACCTTATGGACGTTTATCTGGATGCCGTTTTCTATCCGGACTGCCTTAAAAATCCTCAGATCCTTATGCAGGAAGGCTGGCATTACGAATTGGATAATGTGGATGCGCCGTTGACCTATAATGGCGTTGTTTATAATGAAATGAAGGGCGCTCTTTCATCTCCGGAAGCAATCATGGAAGACAAGGCGATGGAGGAACTGTTTCCCGATACGACATACGGAGTAGAATCCGGCGGGGATCCTGAAGTCATTCCTACATTATCATTCAGGGAGTTCAGTGAATTCCATCGCAGATTCTATCATCCATCCAACAGCTATATTTATCTTTATGGCGACATGGATATCGATGAGACACTGAAATTCATCGACCAGGAATATCTGAGCCATTTTGACGCAAGGAATGTCTATTCCGCTGTCAAAACTCAATCCCCGCTTCCGAAAAGAAAGATTGTTGAGGCGCCATTCGGCATTTCTGAAAATGAAAGCCTTGAGAAGAAGACTATTCATGCATTATATATTGCACTTAATGACCATATAACTACGGAAGAGTCTCTCGCATTCAAAATCCTGAGCTATGTTCTGGTAGATATGGATGGAGCTCCATTAAAGAAAGCAGTTTTGGACGCAGGAATCGGGAATGATGTATCTAGTGCGTATGGAGACAGCTATAAACAGCCGGTATGGACAATCGAAGTAACTGGTTCAGAAATTGATAAGAGAGAGAAGTTTATTTCAACTGTCGATCTTGTCTTAAGGAATCTTGCCCTTGATGGAATTGACAGGAATATGCTTGAAGCAGCACTCAACCGCACAGAGTTCATCCTGCGTGAGAATGATTTCCAGGGAAAACCGAAAGGACTTCTGTATGGAGTGAGAGCAATGGATCTCTGGCTGTATGACAGAGACCCCATGCAGGCTCTTAAGTACATTGATGATATCAAGGAACTTAGAAATAATCTGGATAAAGGATATTTTGAAAATCTGCTTTTAAAATACGTTATCAAGAACACGCACCAGGTACTGATTACAATGAAACCTGAACGTGGTCTGACAGAAAAGAAAAATAAGGAGACAGCAGAGAAACTGGCTGCCTTCAAGAGCTCTCTCTCCCACGAACAGCTTGAAGAAATCGTCGAATCGACAAAAGCCCTGAAGGAAAGACAGGCTTCGATGGAAACGGAAGAAGCTTTAAAGACAATTCCGCTTCTTTCAAGAAAAGACCTTAAACGTGAAATCGAAGATGACAGCCTTATTGAAGAAGACCTGAATGGTATCCGTCATTTCCATTATGAAGTCAACACAATGGGTATCACTTATTTGAATATCTTCTTTACACTGTACGGATTGAAGGAAGAAGATATTCCGTATGCTAATCTACTGACGTCGATATTATGCAGCATGAATACTGATAAACATAGCTATGTTGAATTATCCAGACTGTCCAATGCTTATACCGGAGGACTTGGGTTCAATGTCAGTGCATACAGCAGGTATGATAATTCCGCAGATTATACCCCTGTTTTTGCCATCCGGGGAAAAGCTCTGACATCGAATGTCGACAAGCTGATGGGACTCATTGGTGAAGTTCTCTGCCATACTTCTTTCGAAGATACCGCAAGATTGAGAGAGATTCTTCTTCAGGAAAAATCGGAATGGGATATGAGCGTGTTCAGCCGTGGAAGCTCACTGGTTATGACAAGACTTTCTTCTTATTTCTCTAAAGCCGGTGCATTTGCCGAACAGCTTGGATTGAGTTACTACTATTTCCTGTCAGACCTGGTTCGCGATTTTGATGCAAATTCTGATGAGATTGTCCGCAGGCTGGCAGAAGTTGCAAAGATTATTTTTGCAAAATCAAATCTGTTTATAGAAACGATTGGAGAGTCCGGCGAGGTAAGCGCGGTCAAGGATCATTTATATGAAATTGCCGATGATCTTCCGGATGGAAATGTTTATCAGAAGCACACCTTTGATTTTGCCGAAGGAAACAAGAACGAGGCATTCTTAACTTCCGGAAAAGTCCAGTATGTTGGCGAAGGCGGAGATTTCCGCAAATACGGGTTCAATTATACTGGCGCTCTCCGGGTTATGGAAACCATTCTGCGCTATGAATATTTATGGAAGAAGGTTCGCGTCCAGGGCGGAGCATATGGTGCATTTACCCAGTTTTTAAGTGATGGTACTGCGATTTTATGTTCTTACAGAGATCCGAATTTAAAACAGACCCTTGAAACATACAAGAACCTTCCTGAATATATCCGCACGCTCGAATTATCAGACAGGGAAATGACAAAATACGTAATTGGCACGATGGCTGCAGATGAAATACAGCTTACCCCGTCAATGAAGGGCGAACGCGCAATGCTTCATTATTTGAATGGCAATTCTGTTGAAAACCGCAGAAAAGTCAATGATGAAATCGTCAACTGCACAGTAGAAGATATCAGGAAACTTGCGCCTTTGCTTCAGAGCGTTATTGATCACTCCAGTATCTGCGTAATGGGAAATGAAGAAAAGATTCATCAGGATGCAGATGTATTTGATAAAATCCTGTCCCTTCCAGACTGATCATATGCAGGTAAGAACGAGATTTGCTCCGAGCCCGACCGGTTTCATGCATCTGGGAAATATCTGGATCGCACTCTTGAACTGGTTGTGGACCCGGCAGAATAAGGGCAAAATTGTTTTAAGGATTGAAGA
>ULLL01025709.1_pt1 | contig 8904 bp, 3 predicted proteins | sample 1951391 | NCBI WGS metagenome assembly ULLL01 (sample SAMEA4835524, study PRJEB28245) | human gut metagenome | biome: gut microbiome; material: fecal sample | place: Denmark | collected 2008
CAGCGCCTCTACGAGCCGTTTTTTGTCCATGGGGCGCGCCCGGGCGATGATTTTCAGGTCCATCACACGGCGAGCAAGTTCCTCGTCCGAGAGGGCTGCAAACTCCGGCCCGGTGATGATTTCCCTGTCTCCGTCCTGCGGAGTCCAGAGACCTATCTGGCGCCCTATCTCCTTGGCCGTTTCTGGCGTGTCGCCCGTGACGATTTTGATCAAGATGCCCGCCTTCATACATTCCTCTACTGCTGCCGGCACATCGGCCCTCACGGGGTCGCTGATAGCCACAATGCCTTGGAAGGTAAGGCCCTTCGCCACCACCTTGCCCTCGGCGATGGCCTCCTCGCCGTCCTTGAGTGGCAACGAGGCAAAGCCCAGCGTACGCATGGCCTGGCCTTGATAGCCAGCCAGCCAGCCATCGATGGTCTCGCGCGCCACGTCTCCTGCCGTCTGGGCACAGAGCGAGAGCACGATCTCGGGCGCACCCTTGACGTAGAGCACGCGCTGCCCTCCGAGCCGAGGCGAGCGGACGACAGTAGCCATATATTTGCGCTCTGTGGAGAAGGGCAGTTCCTCGTCGATGGAAGCAGCCTCGCGCAACTGGCGGTAGTCCACGCCCTGCTGGTCGAGCCACAGCAGGAGAGCACCCTCAGTAGGGTTGCCCAGCACCTGGGGCGACTTCGGGTCGGAGAAATCCAGCGAGGCCGTGGAGTTGACGGCCATTCCCTCGGCCACAGCATCATCCCGAAGGCATCCCGAAGGCATCCCGAAGAAACGGCTCTCATAGACCTGCATTTTGTTCTGCGTCAGCGTGCCCGTCTTGTCAGTACAGATAACGGTCGTAGCACCCATCGTCTCGCAAGCATGCATCTTTCTGACGAGGTTGTTGGTCTTGAGCATCCGCCGCATACTGTAGGCCAAGCTCAGCGCCACGGCCATGGGAAGTCCCTCGGGCACGGAGACGACTATAAGCGTCACGGCTATCATCAGCGTATTGAGCGTATAAGTCACCAGATCGTCCCATTGCTCCGCACCGCCAAGCGACAGATGGAAATAGTAGATCATAGCCAGCAGCAGGAGGAAGTAGCTGGTGGAAGCCACGGCCTTGAACGTCCAGCGCCAGCGCTTGAAACGGCAGATGACGAGGTAGAAGAACAGCGCCGTGGGCAGAGCCAGCGTCCAGACCACGGGCGCCCAGTCGAAGAAGACGATGAGCCGTCCCACGATGATGAGGGCTGCGAAGACATAACTGACGTTGGTCACCAGCAGTCCGAGGCGGTCCAGCTGCTCGTTGAGCGGCGTGCGGACACTATTGTCTATCTGTGCGGCCTCGAAGACCTTGCCGTTCTCCGTGGCGTCGCCCACGGCCGTGACGCACATCCTGCCGTGGCCCTCCATCACCTTCGTGCCGCGCAAGACGCGGTTGGTGGCAAAGGTGGCATTGGGGTCGAAGTCTTCGGGGTGAATGCTCTTGCGGCAGACGGGCTCTCCCGTGAGCGACGATTCATCGACCGAGAGGCTCACCGCCTCCAAGAGTTCGCCGTCTGCGGGAATCTCCACACCCGTCGGCAGCACCACTATATCGCCCACCACTACCTCGCGCTTGGGGATGGAGGTGACGTTGCCGTCGCGGATCACCTCCACGGGCTCATCGTCGTGGACCTGGTTGAGAATGGAAAACTGCTTGTCGGCCTCGCGCTCGAAGTAGAAGGACACGGCCGTAGCCAGGAATATAGCTACAAAGATGCCCACCGGCTCGAAGAAGACCGTCGCGCCGTGGTGCAGACCATAATACTCGTAGCAGGCTATGCCGATAGAGAGGACACCCGCGAAGAGCAGGATAATAATCAGCGGGTCCTTGAACTTCTCCAGGAAAAGCGACCAGACGGACGCTTTTTTCGGCGGAGTAAGGACATTTTCCCCGTATTTCTGACGACTGGCCACCACCTCCTCGGCAGTGAGCCCCATGATGTGTTGTTGATCTTTCATCATTGATAATCTTATACTTACCGCCCCACTCCACTTTCTCTCTCCTTTCCCTTAGCCTAAGGCGAAGGGAGGGGGCGTTTTTTGAGGAATGCAAAGTTAGCGACAATACCAAAGAGCAACAAACGATTTATAATTATTTATTAGTAGCCAAACATATTTTTAGACAAACGTCATCGAATTGTAACAATCCGCCGCCTGAATGAGGTCGTTCCACAAGAGATCTGCAGCCGAATCTCACCTACGACCGAAACAAAGGATAAGCTACGACCAAGACGAAGGGTAAGCTATGACCGAGACGAAGGATAAGCTACCATTGAGACGGGCCCTCAGCTACCGTGGGTCGCTCCTTGTTCTATGTGTCTCATGAGTTGACAATGCGATAGTCTCTATGACGTCACTTGGTAGAATCACACCTATCTCTAAGACCTTCGAAAAATGAAGTTAACTTCATAGGCCGATGAATATAACTTCATTTTTTGAGTATGATTTGAGGCGTTTTTGATGAGTTGTTTCCGATTTGTCTCATGAGCCAATTTTGGGGTGATTTTGGATTATCGGGTGAGCCGATAGGGCCTTAACAAGGTTTTCGGAACAATTCATTCCAAATTTAGGGAACGACAGGGGAATATCACGGAAAAAACGCTTCAATGAGGAAAGTTTTTTGTAAATTTGCACGCAAATTGCCCCAAACACCCCCTCGGGCGGCAAACAGTACAAGCGATAACACAAAAACATAGCAATGGAATACGATTTCAGAGAGATCGAACAGAAATGGCAGCAGCACTGGCGGGACCATCAGACCTACCAGGTGACGGAGGACCCAACACGTAAGAAGTTCTACGTCCTCAACATGTTCCCCTATCCATCGGGAGCAGGTTTGCACGTCGGCCACCCGCTGGGCTACATCGCCAGCGACATCTACGCGCGCTACAAGCGCCAGCAGGGCTTCAACGTCCTCAACCCCATGGGCTACGATGCCTACGGACTGCCCGCCGAGCAGTATGCCATCCAGACCGGACAGCACCCAGCCGTGACGACGGAACAGAACATCAAGCGCTACCGCGAGCAGCTGGACAAGATAGGATTCTGCTTCGACTGGAGCCGCGAGGTGCGCACCTGCGACGCCGGCTACTACCATTGGACCCAATGGGCCTTTGAGCGAATGTTTGAGTCGTACTACGACAACCGCACGAAGCAGGCGCGCCCCATCCACGAGCTGGTGCACCACTTCGAGGAGGAGGGCACGCTCGACATGGACGTGGCCCAGACGGAGCCGCTCGTCTTTTCGGCCCGCGACTGGCGGAGCATGAATGAGAAGGAGCAGCAGCAGACGCTCATGAACTACCGCATCGCCTACCTCGGCGAGACGATGGTCAACTGGTGCCAGGAACTGGGCACGGTGCTGGCCAACGACGAGGTGGTGGATGGCGTGAGCGTGCGCGGTGGCTATCCCGTCGTCCAGCGCAAGATGCGCCAGTGGTGCCTGCGCGTCTCGGCCTATGCGCAGCGGATGCTCGACGGACTGGACCTCGTGGACTGGAGCGACTCCATCAAGGAGACCCAGCGCAACTGGGTGGGACGCAGCGAGGGAGCGGAGATGCGCTTCGAGAGCATCACCCCCGAGGGCACGGAGGAACGCCGCGGCCACTTCACCATCTTCACCACACGTGCCGACACGATCTTCGGCGTCACCTTCATGGTACTGGCTCCGGAATCGGAGCTGGTGGCACAGCTGACTACCAGCGAGCAGCGCGAGGAGGTGGAGGCCTATCTCGCCTATGTCGCCAAGCGCACGGAGCGCGACCGCATGGCCGACCACAAGGTGACGGGTGTGTTCTCCGGATCCTATGGCGTCAACCCGTTCACGGGCGAACGCATCCCCATTTGGATCTCTGAGTATGTGCTCGCCGGCTACGGCACGGGAGCCATCATGGCCGTCCCGGCCCACGACTCACGCGACTACGCCTTCGCTCGCCACTTCCAGCTGCCCATCGTCCCGCTCATCGAGGGAGCCGACGTCAGCCAGGAGAGTTTCGACGCCAAGGAGGGCACGGTCATGAACTCGCCGCGCGAGGATGTGAACTCCACGCTCACGCTCAACGGACTGACCGTCCAGGAGGCCATCGCCAAGACCAAGGCCTTTATCACCGAGCAGGGCATCGGCCAGGTCAAGGTCAACTACCGCCTGCGCGACGCCATCTTCTCCCGCCAGCGCTACTGGGGTGAGCCCTTCCCCGTCTATTACAAGGACGACATGCCCTATATGATTCCCGAAGACTGCCTGCCGCTGCAGCTGCCCGAGATCGACGCCTACAAGCCCACCGAGAGTGGCGAGCCTCCATTGGGACGCGCCGAGAAGTGGGCCTGGGACACGGAGAAGCGCTGCGTGGTCGAAAAGCAACTCATCGACCATAAGACCGTCTTCCCCATCGAGCTCTGCACCATGCCGGGCTTCGCCGGATCCAGCGCCTACTACCTCCGCTATATGGATCCGCACAACGACCAGGCACTCGTGGGCAAGAAGGCCGACGAGTATTGGCAGAACGTAGACCTCTACGTCGGCGGAACGGAGCACGCCACGGGCCACCTCATCTACTCACGCTTCTGGAACAAGTTCCTCTTCGACCTCGGCGTGAGCTGCAAGGAGGAGCCCTTCCAGCGACTGGTCAACCAGGGCATGATCCAGGGCCGCAGCAACTTCGTCTATCGTGTCAATGCAGCCGACGCTGCCGAACACCCCGTCTTCGTCTCCAAGGGACTGAAGGACCAGTACGACACCACACCGATCCACGTCGACGTGAACATCGTCCACGCCGACATCCTCGACCTCGACGCCTTCCGCGCCTGGCGTCCCGAACTGAAGAACGCCGAGTTTGTCCTCGAGGACGGCAAGTATGTCTGTGGCTGGGCCATTGAGAAGATGTCGAAGTCGATGTTCAACGTGGTCAACCCCGACGACATCGTAAGCCAGTATGGCGCCGACACGCTCCGCCTCTACGAGATGTTCCTCGGTCCGGTGGAGGCCAGCAAGCCTTGGGACACCAACGGCATTGACGGTTGCCACCGCTTCCTGAAGAAGTTCTGGAAACTCTTCCAGCAGGATCTCCTCGACGAAGATCCGACGAAGGAAGAACTCAAGAGCCTCCACAAACTCATCAAGAAGGTGAGTACGGACATCGAGGTCTTCTCCTACAACACGAGCGTAAGCGCATTTATGGTCTGCACCAACGAGCTGACGCAGCAGAAGTGTCGCAACCTCCGCATCCTCCGTACCCTGGTGACGGTCCTCGCACCCTTCGCTCCCCACATTGCCGAGGAGCTCTGGGAGCAGACAGGCGGCAAGGGAAGCGTCTGCGACACCAAGTGGCCGACCTGGAACGAAGATTACCTCGTCGAGGACGAAGTGCAGATGCCTGTCTCCTTCAACGGCAAGGCGCGCTTCCAGATCAACCTGCCCGCCACGGCCAGCAAGGAGGCCATCATCGAGGCGGCCATGAGCGACGAGCGAAGCCAGAAGTACCTGGAGGGCAAGCAGGTCGTCAAGACCATCGTCGTACCGGGACGCATCATCAACATCGTGGTAAAATAGACCGACCAAAGACGATTAGCATAACAGGGGTCGGGAGCTGAAAACATCTTCCGACCCCTCTTCACAGACACAAGATTATCTCAATAGATTTTATCTCAGCAATAGTATATCTCTATAGTATAGTATATCTCTATAGTATCAATAGTAACAGTATATCTCAATAGCAATTATGTCAAAAACGGTAAAAAACTTTCTCAACAGTAGGGAGCACATGAAAAACCAGATGCTGGACTACCTCTGCATCGCCCTGGGCCTGATGTTCTACACCATAGGATGGACCTGCTTCCTCTTGCCCTACAAGATTGTGACAGGTGCGCTGACGGGTCTCTCCGCCATCGTATTCTACGTCACGGGCATTCCCATCTACCAAACCTACCTGACGCTCAACGTCGTCATGCTCATCGCGGCGCTGAAGATCCTGGGCCTGCGCTTCCTGCTCAAGACCATCTACGCCATCGTTCTGCTCTCCACCATGCTCACGCTGGCACAGAGTTGGATGACGGGGGGCGACGGCCAGATGATCCAAATCCTCGGAGCAGGCAACACGTTCATGGCCTTGATTATTGGCACGATGTTCACCGGATCGGGCCTTGCCATCGTCTTCCTGAGCAATGGATCGACCGGTGGCACGGATATCATCGCGGCCTGCATCAACAAGTACAAGGACATCTCGCTGGGCAACGTCCTCATCTGCGTCAACTTCTGCATCATCGGTTCCTGTCTCTTCTTCTCAGCCTTTGGCGCAACGATGCAGGAGCGTCTCCACACGGTGGTCTTCGGCCTCTTCACGCTGCTGACGGAGAACGTCATGCTCGACTACGTATTCAACTCGCGACGACAGAGTGTGCAGTTCTTGATCTTCTCCAAAAACTATGAGAAGATAGCCAGCGCCATTGGCAGCACCACCCACCACGGCGTGACGATACTCGACGGCTACGGCTGGTTCACCAACACACCGACCAAGGTGCTCTTCGTCCTGGCCCGCAAGCGCGAGAGCCAGTATATCTTCCGCCTCATCAAGTATGTGGACCCCCACGCCTTCGTCTCACAGTCGGCCGTCATTGGCGTCTTTGGCAATGGCTTCGACGAGATCAAGGGCAATATCTCGGAGAAGATGCGCAAGGAAATGGCACTGGGCGAGGAAACCGAGAAAGCAGCCCAAAAGAACCATACAGAAGTCCCTGACGCAAAGGAACAGAAACCCACTATAAAGGGAGAAATTCCTGCCGCAGAGGAAAAAGTATGATCAACAAGAAGATGATGGACTAGAAGAATATAAACAACGAATAGAAGATGAACAACGACAAGATAAAACTGGTTTTTGCAACCAACAACGCGCACAAGCTGCGCGAACTGCGCGAGATACTGGGAACGGGCTACGAGCTCCTATCCTTGGCCGACATCGGTTGCCACGAGGATATTCCCGAAGACGGGGCTACGCTGGAGGAGAACAGCCTCGCCAAGGCACAGTATGTCTTCGACCACTATGGCTACGACTGCTTTGCCGACGACACGGGACTGGAAGTCGATGCCTTGGGTGGCGAGCCTGGAGTCCATAGCGCGCGCTACGCCGAAGGAACAGACCACGACAGCGAGGCCAATATGCGCAAACTGCTGGCCAAATTAGGAAATAATAACAACCGCAAGGCACGATTCCGCACCATCATCACGTTAATAAGGAGACAGGACGCGCCGTCGGCCTCGCCCCGCACGGACTGCTTCTGTGGCGAGGTGGAGGGAACGATCGCCCTGGAGAAGCATGGCACGGAAGGCTTCGGCTACGACCCCATCTTCATCCCCGAAGGCTACGACCAGTCGTTTGCCGAACTGGGCGAGACCGTCAAAAACCAAATTTCCCACCGAGGAAGAGCCGTCAGAAAACTGGTGGCGTTTCTCCACGGAGAGAAGGCGTAAGCACAAGGCGGAACAGCTATCCTTGCCCGTCAAGGCTTGTCCGTCCCCATTTATACCTATTTATATCTCATAGATGATGAAACATTTCGTATCAGCCCTGCTCTTGTCCGGACTCCTGAGTTCGGCCACGGGCCTGCAGGCACAGGAAATCGGAACGTGGAAGGCGTATATGTCCTACCACAACCCCACATGGGTGGAGAAAGGAGGCGACCGGCTCTACGTCCTCGCCTCCAACGACCTCTATGCCTACAACGAGAAGGACCAGAGCATCCACACCTTCGACAAGACCAACGGACTGACCGATACGGGCGTGACGCTCATCGGGTGGAACAAGGGGGCCGCGCGCCTCGTCGTCATCTATGAGTCGGGCTATATCGACTTGGTCGATGGCAAGGACAACGTAGTGAGCATCAGCGACTACTACAACCACTCCATGACCGCCGACAAAACCATCCACAGCATCTACAACTACGGGAAACTCTGCTACATCGCCACAGGCTTCGGCATCGTCTGCCTCAATGTGGCGCAGGCGGAGATAGCCAACACCTACAACCTCGGCTTTGCCGTGGACTACTGCCACATCGAGGGCGGCTACATCTACGCCGAGTCGAAGCAGAAGGGACAGTATCGGGCCCTCATGACGGACAACCTGCTCGACAAGGGCAATTGGCGGCGCACGGGCGAGTATGTGGCGCGCAGCGTGAGTCCTGACCCCGATCTGATGGCTACAGCGAAGACGCTTTCACCGGGCGGCCCCCAATACAATTACTTCGGCTTCATGCGCTATAGCGGCGGCAAACTCTATACCGTCGGTGGCGGCTACGGACTGACCGAGCTGCGCCGTCCCGCCACCATCCAGGTGCTCGACGGCGGAGAGTGGCAAATCTATGAGGACGACGTGGCGGCGAAGACGGGCCACCAGTATCTCGACTTGATGTGTATAGACGTCGATCCCACCAATCCTGCCCGCGTCCTGGCGGGAGGCAGAACCGGCCTCTACGAGTTTAGCAACGGCACCTTCGTCCGCGAGTATAACTACGATAATAGTGGAGGCTGCCTGCAGGTGGCCCATGGCGTGGCGGCTGGCAACAAGGACTATGTCATCGTCAGCGGACTGAAGTTTGACACCACGGGCGACCTGTGGGTCTTCAATGGCATCAGCGATGGTTCCTCCCTGAGCCAGCTCACTAAGGAGGGACAATGGGTGAGCCACCACAACAAGTCGTTCATGGGCAGCGATAACACATCGCTCAACAACGGCGGCTGCCTGACCTTCGACACCTCGGGTAACCTCTGGTTGGCCAACAACCACTACAAGACGCCAGCCCTGGTAGTCTATCAGCCCTCCACAAAGGGTATCAACCGCTATACGCGCTTCGTCAACGAGGACAATGCCGAGGTCAATGGCGGCGGGGGGG
>ULLL01001243.1_pt1 | contig 8806 bp, 8 predicted proteins | sample 1951391 | NCBI WGS metagenome assembly ULLL01 (sample SAMEA4835524, study PRJEB28245) | human gut metagenome | biome: gut microbiome; material: fecal sample | place: Denmark | collected 2008
ACCAACGCCTCGGCCTGGAGAAAGGCAAGTATATTCTCCTGTCCGCCCATCGTGAGGAAAACATTGACACGGAGAAAAACTTCCTCTCCCTCTTCACAGCTATCAACAAGATGGCGGAAAAGTACGACATGCCCATCCTCTACAGTTGCCACCCCCGCTCCCGCAATCGTCTTGCTGCCTCAGGCTTTCAGCTCGACCCGCGTGTCATCCAGCATGAGCCCCTCGGCTTCCACGACTACAACTGTCTCCAGATGAACGCCTTTGCCGTCGTCAGCGATAGCGGCACCCTTCCCGAAGAATCCTCTTTCTTCACCAGCATCGGCCAACCCTTCCCCGCCATCTGCATCCGTACTTCTACCGAGCGTCCCGAGGCCATCGACAAGGGTGACTTCGTCATTGCTGGTATCGACGAGAAGTCCTTGCTCCAAGCCGTTGACACCGCCGTCGAGCTCTGCCGTGACGGTCAGCACGGCATCCCCGTCCCCGACTATGTGGACGAGAATGTCAGCACCAAGGTGGTGAAGATCGTACAGAGCTACGTCGGCATCGTCAATAAGATGGTGTGGCGTAAGTTCTAACCGAGTTTGTGCGTGGAGGCAATGACACCTATGTGGTTCGCAAGCAGCGCAAGCCCCCTTACATCCTCCCAAAATACCTTCTCGTTGTCACCTATTGCGACGATGAAAAGAACGAATGGCACATGCTTATGCCTACGGATCTCCGTGAGTCCCTTGCCCCGAATCTTCCATTCTTCTTAGACTGTGCGATGAAAGGTGTCAAGGCTTCCTCAGCCAAAGAACTCAGAATCATGTCCGCCTTGCAGCGCTTCATGGGTGGTGAGTAATGCGGTACGGATTGTGCACTCCTGCATAGTCTAAAAGCATTAACGACGGATTAATGTCTGATTAACAGCGATTAATGTGAAAGCCCTTGGCGGCTTGCCCGCCGTGAATCCAGCTTTCATGTATTCTCTATATGAAAGCTGCAAGATAAACAATTTGATTTTTGGTAGGTACATAGAGGATATCCTTACTCGCATGAAAGACTGGGATAAGGACTATCGGGCTATGCTTCCATTTTTCAATGTTGAGAAAACAAGTGAGGTGACGGGGTGCGCTTAGGTTTCTCTTCGCTCTAAAAACTATAGTAACTCATTTTTTCTAAACCTAAACGCGTAACTGCTTGGAAAATAACGGGGACGCTGTATTGGTGATATCCCTAACACTTGATAAAGTATGATACATAAAAGAAAGATTTCCTCAACAATATTGCTTGCTGCTACATTACTTTTTTGTAAAATATCTTTGTCGGCACAAGAAGTTGTGCCAATGCTTACAACAAAGTATAGTCAGACTGCACCGTATAATAACAGTTGCCCAGATAATTCAGCGGCAGGATGTGGACCTGTGGCTGTTGCGCAGATACTAACCAAGTATAAGCAACCTACCCATGGTTATGGAAGTGTTTCGTACCAAAGCGGAGCAAATAAGTATGCAGTGGATGTTGATTTTGAAAACTACATTTTTGACTGGGATAATATCAAGGAAGATTATCGAGATGAATATACCGAACAACAAGCTAAGGCTGTTGCAGATTTAGTATATGCTTGTGGTGCTGCAATGTATGCGCAATATGGCTCGGCAACTTCTATCAACAATTATGCTAAGATGCTTTATGGCTTGCAGCACAACCTCCATATTTCTGAGGATGCAAGATATTTGCGTCGTCAACACTATTCTACAGCAGAGTGGATAGAAATGCTGAATACGCAGCTTCGAGGAGGCCATCCTGTATTCTACCGTGGCTCATGGTTGTTTGATGGTACAGAAGCTGGGCACATGTTTGTAATTGATGGCCTTGATTCAGAAGGCAAGTATCATGTTAATTTCGGACATTCAGGTAGCGGTGATAAGTTTGCAGACATCAACGTGCTCAATCAAAGTGGTACTAAGCCAGGTGGTCGTGGCGTTTGTTATAACGCCACACAAGCTATGGTCATCAACTGCTACCCTACACCAGAATACACAGACTATCCATTGCAGAGATGTATTTCTGAGGAAGCTATCATCTTGAATATGGACACCTTACTGAGGCAGATAACAGTATATTTGGGCGAGAAGTTCACGCTCAGTTGCAATCTCAGAAACTATAGTTTGCAGAAAGCGACCGTAAACTATGGTTGGGGACTTGAAAAAGACGGCCAATTTATCGACATCCTGCGTCAACGTACCTATGGACTGAGCGCCGGAAACAAGTTTGCGGAAACACGTCACTTGGATTTTGCGTTGCCTACAACTCTTGAAGATGGCATCTATAAGTTGGTATTATACTCTAAGTCAGATATAGAACCCACATGGAGCAAAGTGTGGATTTCCGCTCCTACAGAAGTAGAAGTAAAAGTCAATGGTGGCAAGGCTGAGATAATTGTTCCTGACAATCATTTGGGAAATCCTAAACTGTATTTAGAAAAAGACATCATAGAGGTTGAGAATCCTTTCGGTAAAACCGTTTCTGGAAGAGCGTTTGAGATGAACTTTGTCAACCCTTCAACCAATAATTTCCAAAACAAGATTAAATTGGAAATTGTCGCGGATGGCGCAGATTATAGTTATGAGACCACGCAGCCAATATTCAGCCAATCTAAGACTACATACCACATATTGGTTCCACAGGCAGCGGTTGCCCTCGAAGGAAAGAGTTTAACTTCTATAAAGGCTTACTATTACAACACCATAGAAGATGCTTATACTCTTTTGGGTACAACAGAACCATCAGGTATCAATGTACCAGAAACGGAAGCAGCAAAGGGGGACGTCTTCATCTATTCTGCCAACGGCATCCTAATTCAGCGTATAGCCGCAGAGAATGTTGCGGAAAGTTACGGAAATTTCCTCAAATCGCTTCCTCGTGGAGTATATGTAATAAAAGAAGCAAATAAAGTAAGAAAGATTGCTTTATAATTGTCTTAAGAGAGATCTTGACAATAAAATTTAAAAACTAAATATATGGGCACTTGCAAAAGTGCCTTTACAAAGGTTTTGCCCTAAATGACTCACAAACAAAAAACTTCAAAAAGGAAATATGATTAAAGATTTGATTTTAAAGAGCCATTTCAACAGATTCTTAGAGTCTTGGAATATAAACAATGCCCAAAACGTCCATGAAGAGGCTCGAGAGTTTGAACGCTTTGTTAATTATACAATATTAAGTATGGACGATCCAAGTGCCTTTATAGGTAAACCAGAATTATTGGATTGTTGTTGTGTCGGTGGTGCTGATGATGCAAAGTTAGATGGAATTGGTGTAAAAGTCAATGGACAGATTGTTTCGTCAGAAGAGGAAATATTGCAAATTGTTGGTTTGTCAAAGAAAATAGAGGTGGAGTTTGTTATAATCCAATCTAAAGAACAAACTAACTTTGATAATGCCGAATTCAATACATTTGGCATTGGTGTTCAGAATTTCTTTTCTGAGCCTAGTTTGCCAGAAAATGATGCGGTTGGCAGATTACGCCAACTCAAAGACTTTATTTATTCAGATAAAAATGTAATTAGAAAACTTGATGCGAATCCGTCTTTGTCGGTCTATTATGTTTTTGCAGGCACTACCCCAGACGAAGAACACCTAGCTGGATTGAAGATGATTATGAAGGATAATTTGGCTGGGTGTCGCGATTGCTTAGGAGCTATCTCTATAGATGTTATTGATGGAAAGCATTTGGTTCAGGTCTGTAAGGAGTTAGAAAATGACTTTTGTGTTGAACTTAACACTCGTGATATAATACCACTAACAGTTAACGAAAACTGCAAAATCAAAAAAGCGTATGCGTTCACATGCGAAGCCCTAGAACTGTTAAAGTTGTTAGGAAAAGAAGACGGCACTATTCGTCGCTCACTTTTCAACGACAATGTTAGAGACTATCTTGGTAATAGGGGTGGTGTCAATAGTGAAATCGAACAAACCATCATAGGTGAACCCGAGATGTTTCTTATGTGTAATAATGGAATCACAATAGTATGTTCTGATTTCATTCAAATAAGAGATAAGCTTGTTAGTATTAACAATCCTCAAGTAGTTAATGGGTGCCAAACATGTAATTCTATTTTCAGATTCAAAGACAATATAACGCTCTCGAAAGTGCAGGTTTTGATAAAGCTAATATGTACAGAGGATATTTCCATAACTAACATAATTGTAAGAGGAACTAATAAGCAAAATCAAGTATTGGAGGAAGCTTTTGAGACAACGAAACCATTTCATCAAGATTTGGAGGATTTCTTTTTGGCTAAGCAAACTGATTTTACCTTATACTATGAGCGTAGAAGCAAGCAGTATTCCGCATTGCCAACCATTAATAAAAATCAAATTGTAAATCTTAGGGTTATTACCCAAGTATTTGTCGCTACTTTTCTCACCTCTCCACATGAAGCACATAGACATGAGGCAAAACTCTTGGAGTTGTATGCAGGTGATGATAACGACAAACGAAAAATATACAACAAGAAGCATGCAAAGTCACCATATTTTTTGTGTGCAATGATATGGTATAAATTTGAAGAATGGTTTAAAAATGGTCTTATAGAACGTCAGCTTAAGACTTACAAAGCACATTTGTACTTACTGTTTTTGTATAGTTTAGGCAAATTCCCTGTTACAGATTGCTCAAATGCAAGGGTTATGAATGCTTATTGCTCGGAAATTGAGAATCTATTGCTTTCAAAGGATGTTACTGGGGTGATTGATCGTGTGGTTGAAGTATTCCAAAAATCTATGGATTTATGGGTTTCTCATGGTAAAAGTCAATATGCCGTTAAAGATCGAAAAGAATTCACCTCAATGATGTTGGAGCTTGCACGTAAGTATCTAATAGGGCAAGAAACACTCGAAAAACCTAAAGCAACTCCCCAGCTTGATTATATGGAAGGCCGTATCTTGGTAGCAAATTTCCATAAAGAGCAATGGTTTTGTTTCATCAAAACAAGCAGATTCCCTGAAAATATATATTTTGACTCTCGTAACTATAATGGTGAAATCCGAAAACTCTTGCCAAATACGAAAGTTAAGTTTGTCGTAAAAAGTAGAAATAAGAACGGTGAAAAACTATTTTATGCAGATAATGTTGTTGTCATAAAAGAAGGAGATATATAAATATGTCTGGTCCATACATTGTTTACAACTAAAACATGGCGATGGGCAAGAAGTCTTATTTGTTCTGCCGAGACTTGGATGTCTGCAGGCGGGCAGCGATGATGTTCTCGTTGTTTGGTGCCTGCAAGGTACTGGGTAAAAATCCGGAGCGTTGGCTCTCTTATGTGCTGAAAAACATAAAGACGACGCCCAAGGATAAACTTTATACTCTTCTTTCTGAGTTTTGGGAAGACGAGTGATGATAAACATGAATTAAAATTTTAGTCAAATCAAGGTGTACTTCCCATTGGCATGAGCTGGTGGAGGGCAAAGCCTCCTATGCTTGTCTCAAAAAGGCAATGACAATGCCGCCGAGCAAAGTTACTGCTTTATTTGAGATCATGCAATACGGTGTTCACCGAATACTTACTATGCAAACAGCAAATAGAGTTGCAATAAATACTATTGTGCAATATACGCGACTCGTATTGAATTTAGTAATAGCACTTGTTTCTGTTAGAATAATATTAAATTCTTTAGGGGCAAGCGATTATGGTGTATATGATGTGGTTGGAGGTGTAATAACACTTCTTGGATTTCTTAATTCTTCTTTGAGCCAAACCTCAATTAGATATTTATCTGTTAGCCTTGGTGAAAAAAACTTGACACATTGCGACGTACTTTTAACAACTGTTTTTGGTTGCATTTTATTATAGCTATACTGATGGTTGTTGCCCTTGAAGCTGTCGGATTATTCTTATTTGATGGATTTCTAAACATTCCAAGCGCTCGTATATATGCTGCACAAATAGTGTATCATTGCATGATTCTAACTACTTTTTTACAGGTTGCTGTTACCCCATTTCAAGCCCTTATTATTTCGCATGAAAAGTTTATGTTCACATCATGTGTCTCCATAGTTGATTCTTTGCTTAAGTTGGCAATTGCTCTTGTCTTGGTTTATACGATGGCAGACAAATTGATCGTGTACGGAGGCTTAATGGCATTAGTTACAGTATTAAATACTATTGCATTTGTTGGATATATAGTAATTGTTTATCGCCAAGAAATGTATATAGGTAAGCTATCTATATTGGGTATTAAAGAACAATCTCAATTTGCAGGTTGGACAATTCTTGATATTTTAGGTAGTATGTTCAATCGTCAAGGCTATACTATTATGTTGAATAAATTTTTTGGCACTTATGTGAATTCTTCTTTCGCTATTGCTCGTCAAGTAGAAGGTCAAGTCTACAGTATTTCTTCAGCTATTATAGATACAATTAAACCTCAAATTATGAAGAGTTATGGGGCAAATGATACACTTCGTATGTTTCGATTATCTATGACTGCAGGTAAGTTTGGATTTATATTTATGTCTTTTGTCTGTATTCCTTTGCTGGTTTGTACATCTGAAATATTAACTTTGTGGTTAAAAAATGTACCAGATGGTTCCGTTACTTTTATTAGATTGTTAATTGGGGCTTGTATGATGGAACAAGTAACGAAAGGGTTTGTGTATGCATCGCAAGCGACAGGTAAGATAAAGTGGTTTTCTATTGTTGTTTCAACTATTCGTATGTGTGCTTTACCTGTTTCTATTGTATTCTGTTTAGGGGGAAGTCCTGCGTATGTTCCATTGATCGTGTTTTTTATCTGTGAAACAATAGGCTCATTTTCTCGTATTTTTATAATTACAAAAATACATGGCGGAACCGTTATCCCTATTTTTAAAGATATTATATTTAAAATTGCCCCTCCGTTTGTGATTACTTTATTTGTATGTCATATGCTAAAGAGCATAACCTCCGGTTTGTCAGCAATTATTATTGTGTGTGTTTCCTCTATGTTAATCTATTCATGTGTTTCATATGTAATATCTCTCTCTAAAGAGGAAAAAGCAGCAGTTAATTCTATAGTCCAATCATTTATACGTAAAAAAAATGTATAGTATTTTTTTTAGCTCGGCAAAGTTCTTGTCTTTAGCAACTTTAATGCTACTTACTGCTTTGTCATATCATCCTTCTTATGCACAATTTGTGACTGATGAAGTTGGGGTTAATCCATTAAACAAATATATATACTTAGCTTTGGGAGCTACTATTATTTTACATCTTCGATTTAAAATATTAAAGAAAAATGAAGTTGCCAAAACTTACGTTCTGTATGCTGTTTTGATAGCTGTTGTGGGGTTCGTGTTGCAGACATTTGATATGTCCGATGCTTATATTTCAGAAGCAAAAAATGTCTTGATGGCTTTTACGTTTTTGTTTATAGGCTATAACGCAAAACTATCACGGAACCAGGTGCTTGTTCTTTTGCTGTCTTATGGAGGGATGGTTGTGTATGCAACATTTATGCAGATTATGGTCAATTTAGGTGGTTTTACTTTATCTGCAGTGTATCTTCAGTATGGAAAAAATATTTTGGGTGTAATGACATCTTCTTCTTGTATTGCTCTAGCATATTATGGCATTGTTGATAATAGAAAATGGGTGAAGCTGTTAACAATAGCTATGGCAGCTGTTTTATTGACGTTTACCATCACAATACGAGCAAGAGCATCTTTCTTGTCAATATTTTTGTTGTTGGGCTATATTTTGTATAAGAAGATGCAAACAGATAATAGAATGGCTGATCGGTTCTTTAAATATTCTTTTGTCGTTGTTGGTGGCGTCTTAATTCTGTCACTTTTCGCAGAAACAATGTCAAGTGTTATAAACTATATTTATGAATCTTTTACTCTTAATCAAGGAGATGATTTAACATCAGGACGATTGAATAGAAACGAAATAGCATTGGATATTATAGCAAATAATCCTTTGTGGGGTAATCTAGAAGCCGGTGCTCAATACGAGTGGGTGCATAATTATTTTTTGCGCCAGTTTTCGTCTTATGGGCTTATTGCAGGTTTTCCTTTGCTTGCTCTTTATTTGTATTTAGTGTTCTTTGCTCTGAAAAATGTACATAGGCGCAATCTTGGGCTGAAAAATATTGGGTATATGGTGATATTGATACCGATTATTATTAGTTTAGAAGAACCTACATTCCCATATGCTCCGGGAACAGGAACAATACTTTCATTTACTATGTTAGGTTATAGTATGTGTAAAAATGATGAGTATTCTTTCTCTGGTAGATGATGCATAATTGTATGAGTTTTAAATATAAAATGGAGCGTGTACTGGATCGTGTAATATGCGCCCATTCCTAAATATGCTTGTATTCTATCAGCTATGCATTTTTTGAAAATATGATCTTAAAAATAAATAGATAAATTACGATGAAACTATTTCAAAGCGCAAGTCTTAATTATTTAAAGTATTTGGTTCACAGACTCACTGTTGGAATCAGTCCAAAACTCGAGATAAATCGATGTTTTAAGAAAACATTTGGTCATAAGGCTAATCTAGAGAACCCTCAATCATTAATAGAAAAAATCTATTGGATGCAATTACATTGTGATACACGACAGTGGACTTTGTTCGCAGACAAATATCGTGTTCGTGAGTATATTGAGTCTAAAGGTTATGCTGCATTTTTGCCAAAACTTTATGGAGTTTGGAAGAGTCCTAATGAGATAGATATTGATTTATTGCCTAATAGTTTTGTTCTAAAAGCTAACAACGGATGCGCAACTGTTAGCGTCATTAACCCAAGTTTGATACTCAATATTTTT
>ULLL01012570.1_pt1 | contig 8768 bp, 10 predicted proteins | sample 1951391 | NCBI WGS metagenome assembly ULLL01 (sample SAMEA4835524, study PRJEB28245) | human gut metagenome | biome: gut microbiome; material: fecal sample | place: Denmark | collected 2008
TTTAATAAAAAATTCATTTACTTAACTCCAATAAACGAACTTATGGATATAGTTTTCACCATTGACGAAAAATTTACCCGATTTTGCGCAGTTGCCATAGCTTCCCTATTGAAACATAATAAAACAGAAGAAATATGTTTCCACATAGTGACAGATAATCTTACGGAAAAGAGCAAAACAATTCTCTCCGAATTAGCAAAACAAAGTGGCGCCTGCACTTATTTCTACCATGTACCCAAAGAAAAGACAGAAGGTTATCAAGTAAAAGCCATGAGCCACCGTATTTCATTGGCTACTTTTTATCGTTGCATGCTGCCTTCACTGCTCCCCTCGCAGCTATCCAAAGCAATCTACCTTGACAGCGACATATTAGTCTTAGATTCTATAAAAGAAATCTGGAACACCGACTTAAATAATATAGCTATTGCCGGTATAGAAGAGGCCCGCAGCAAAGAAGACAAGCATTGTGACCGCTTAGGCTACGCTCCCTCCTATCGTTATATAAATGCGGGAGTGCTCCTTATCAACTTAGATTATTGGCGTAAGTATAACATAGAAGAAAAGTGTCGCCAATATTATGCAAAGAATATAGACCGTATGCTCTATAATGATCAGGATTTATTGAATGCCTTACTCTATGACAAAAAAGCTGTAATCCCCACACGTTATAATGTGCAAGATGCTTTCTACCGGAAATTCAATAAAGGAAACAGTCTACCTCCTGAATATAAATCCACCTATCAAGACGCCTTACTCCACCCCGCCATTTTACATTATACCAACCGAAAGCCTTGGGAATATCACTGTATGCACCCTTTGCGGAAACTATTTTATGATTATCAGAACCTGACGCCTTATGCCGGACAATCTGTTTTGAACAATCCTTTGAAGCGTATCCATCGCTTTATCCATTTACTTCCTTATTTGTTAGGATTTAAACAGAAACGCTACTATTCACTTTCAACTCTCAGGGAAAATCAATGAGTGTTCTTTCCAAGTAGAATAGAATTAGCATGTTTCACAAAACTCCAATGGCTGTTGCTCACCAACCAACAGTTATCGACAAATTGGTCACCCTTATACTCTTTCAGATAACAGACACTCTGTATATCAGGATACTCTTTTGCCGTAAAACAAACCTTATGAGAGTAAGGAAGCTTATCAAAACGGCGAATTAAATCTTCTGTACATTGGTCTCTATCGCAAAACTTCACAATAAGATTATCCCAATTAATCCTTTTCACTCGACGAGACCATTTAGCATACGCCTCATCTTCGTCTTTATAGTGAATAAAGTGAATTTCAATATCATTAGCAATAAGTCCTATTGGATATTCTTTGTCATCAAGGAATTCCAGATATTTGGACCGGCTTCTCTCTATAAAGCATAAATCAGAATAAATCAACGAAGGCTCTTCCAACAGTTTTATATAATCAGGAGCAAAAACAAACAAGCCAATGAAAGGAGAATTGAACTCTAAATTACAATACTTATACATAAAAGTACCCCAACAATTATTACTCAAGATAGTAACTGTTTTATTCTTAAGATTCATTCGATACCACCAACAACGAATTCTCCTTGTCAATTTGATATATTTCTTTTTTCTTTTACTCAGCATGACTAAAAACTCTATTCACCAAGATCCATATATTTAGGCTTTCTAAATCTAAAAGCATAAGGTAACCGTTTCATACACCATTGAACACGTTTCTTCAAAGAAGATAGAGGCCGCTGCCCTTGCCATGGTGTCATATCCAAATATTTATAATATTCACTTCGCAGCGGATGCATACTATCATAATTCCAAGGTTTCTTATTAGTATAGTGCAAAATCACCGGATGCAACAGTTCCTCTCTAAAGCTGTTCCAATCAGCTACTTTTTTGTCCATACCATAACGATAGAACCCATCTTGCATATTCCACTTCAAAGGAACAAATACTTTATCTTTATGCAAAACGACATTCAACAAATCCTGATCATTGAAAAGAATACGCTCCGGATATGTCTGAAAATATTTAACACACTGTTTATCCACCTTATGTTCCCGCCAATAATCTAAGTTGATAAGGAGCACACCGGCATTAAAATAAGAATACGATCGGTCGTAATGAAGCCGTTCATAACGTTCGTCTTCGTCCTTACCAATATCTTCAATACAAGCTGCACCACAGCCGGACAAATCTGTATTCCAAAATTCCGAAATATCTCCCAAAACCACAATATCACAATCCAAATAGAGAACCTTTTCCACATCATCAGGCAGAATGGCCGAAAACATACAACGATAGTAAGTTGCCATAGAAATACGTTTGCCGAATTTCTTTATAGCAAAGCAACTCAATAAATCTTCAGGAGGGAAATAGAAACGGATGTCATTTCCGTAAGAAGCCACTAAGTTCCGCAAAATCTGTTGATTTTCCTCGGAAAGAGATGGGGCTACAATGTGTACACAGATATCAGCACTTTTATTATTCTCAAACAAAGAAACTAATGTAACAGCACAATGCTGCATAAAGTTAGCATCTATATTACAAGCTATATGAATCATAAAGATTTGATTTATTATTGTTTTTGACCTGTCATCTGAAAATATTTATCCATCACCAGCAATGAAATCAGACGCTCGCGTTCAGTATCGAAAAATTGTGCTACATATTCATGAGCATGCCGGATAATCAGTTCTGCTTCTGCCGGATGATTAATATAATAAGTCAGTTTTTCTTCTAAGTTGGAAAGATCGTCCTTAATCTCTATATAATGATAATCAGGTATTAATTTCCCTTCCATAAACCAAGTCTCACAGGTGGGACGAGTCATTACAGCAATAGAGTTGGATGACATTACCCACTTTAAATTAGAAGCGACATCATTACCCTCAAGTGCCATAATAAACTTGTAGTCAAGATGCTCACGAATTGTTTTTTTTGGAGTCATCCAAGCGTCGGGATAACCCTCATTCCTACCCACTACACCACAATCACAAAGAGAAGATCCGAAGTACATATGAAGAAATTTCTCACGAATACGGCTCAACCGAATCTTGCCGCGAAATATAGCTTGGTCACGTTTTTTTGAAAAAGGAACAGGATCGTTTAGAAATATAAAATGCCGTAATTTATCCAACTTCAACACTACGGAATAGGCATTATCCTCCTTCAACAAACGACTTTTTACTATTGAAGGGTATTGGGGGGTAAAATATACGTCTCCCGGAATATAACTTATACGTAAATTCTGATTAAACCAACAGGTTACATCCTTCAAATCAAAATAATATGCTTTGTGAAAAGTAGAAGGGCGAAAGTTTCTTATCTTATCCAGATATACATAATAGCTATGCTTATGCTCATGCAAAACCTGTTCCGGCAATATTACCGGATGTTGCAACTTGTTGTAATAGTTCACCCGTTCATAAATGTAATCTTTGTCAGACCGCATTTCTACTTGCTCCAAACAGCTCTTTCTCCGCATACTGAAAAAACAATCGGGTATACACCGCTTCAGATACCCCTTTAGGAAAAAGAATGCCTTTGATGGTTTACCGCTACGAAGCTTATACAACAGACTATCACTCATTTAATATTGTTTTATAGGCAATAAATAGTGTTTTTTAAACGTTCGTTTAAAAAACACAAAGATAGGAGTAATTTCTTATCTAAAAAATATTGTTACTCGTTTTTTTCATATTCATCGCCAAAAACGTATTAACCTGATAATATCATTTTTTTGAATAGTCATAAATATAGACAAACGATCTTCCTGTGAAAAAGTTCTGAGAGGTGTTTTTTAAACGAACGTTTAAAAAACACTATTCCTTAAAAACAGACATATGAGACTGATTAAAATGACAGGCGGCCTGGGCAACCAAATGTTTATCTACGCTTTCTATCTACGAATGAAAAAACGTCATACAAATACTCGGATTGATTTGTCCGACATGATGCATTACAATGTCCACCATGGTTATGAAATGCACCGCGTGTTCAATCTTCCCAAAACAGAATTCTGTATCAACCAACCTTTGAAAAAGGTTATAGAATTTCTTTTCTTCAAGAAAATCTATGAACGCAAACAAGACCCGTCAAGTCTCCTCCCATTCGATAAAAAATACTTATGGCCTTTGCTATATTTTAAAGGATTCTATCAGTCGGAAAGGTTCTTTGCCGATATGGAAAATGACATACGTACAGCCTTTACATTCAACTCAGACTTGTTCAATGAGAAAACCCAAGCAATGCTAACGCAAATAAAGCATAACGAGCATGCCGTTTCACTACATATCCGCCGGGGAGATTATTTAGAACCCAAACATTGGAAAACAACAGGCAGTGTGTGCCAACTGCCCTATTACCTCAATGCTATTACCGAAATGAACAAACGGATAGAGCAGCCTTCCTATTATGTTTTTTCGGATGACATAGCCTGGGTAAAGGAAAACCTACCGTTACCACAGGCCGTCTTCATTGATTGGAATAAAGGTGCGGAAAGCTGGCAGGACATGATGCTGATGAGCCATTGCCGCCACCACATCATTTGCAACAGTACGTTTAGCTGGTGGGGGGCATGGTTGAACCCCAGAGAGAATAAGACGGTAATTATGCCCGAACGTTGGTTTCAACATTGTGATACGCCCAACATCTATCCTGACGGTTGGATAAAAGTACCCGTTAACTGATTACATACATCGCGATGATAAATACTTACCTTATAAAGAAAATAAGTTTAGCCCTTGTGGAATGTTTCAAAACATTCCGCAAAGCCCCTCCTTCACAATTAATAATGACCCTATTGGTGAAAAACGAAGAAAGCATGCTGGAGGAAAACCTATTGTTCCACAAAGCAATGGGTGTGGACAGCTTTATCATTACAGACAATAATTCCACCGACTCTACTCCCGAGATTATCCGAAAATATAAACAGAAAGGATGGATAAAGGAAGTCATTGAGGAGAAAGCAACCGACTATGAACAAAAAGAATGGGTAGACCGGATGATATGGAAAGCCAAAACCATCTACAAAGCCGACTGGATCATCAATGCCGATGCCGATGAGTTGTGGTACTCTCCCTCCGGCAATCTCAAAACAGACCTGTCGGCCACCCATGCCAACGTATTGAATTGCGAAATGAGAAGCGTTTATCCGGAAGAGAACCAGCCTTTCTGGCAGTGGGATAAAGTTGTGAAACCTGTCAGTGAACCGGAACGCTACGATTTGTCTACCTATTCCATATTCGAACGGCAGAACAAAAAAGTCATCCATCGAAGCGCCGGCTATCTGCAAATCTCTATGGGAAACCATAAAGTGACCATGCTTCCCCAACTATCCACAGACAGTGGCATACGCATATATCATTACAACATACGCGGGAAACAACAATTCCTGGAAAAGATGATAAATGGAGGCAGGCAGCTGGAGCAGCATAAAGGCAGACATGGAGGTCGCCATTGGAGATACTTCTACAAATTATACAAAGAAGGGAAACTCGAAGCGGAGTATGACCGGGTTATCGGGACATCCTTTTATAAAGCATTGTGTGAGAAGCAGTTTATTATTCCGGACACAACCATTCCGGATGTCTTTAAAGAACTAAACATACACCAATGATGAAACATGCCTTTCTGATTATCGCCCACAACGAATATCCGATACTCGAAGTATTGCTTTCTATGTTAGACGACGAACGCAATGACATCTATCTACATATCGACAAACGAGCAGTGGGCCTATATCAAAAAATTAAAGGATTCAAGATAAAGAAAGCCGGTTTCTATCTCATTGAAAAAAACATGAAAGTGTATTGGGGAGACATCAGCTTAGTAAAGGTGGAATATCTCCTGTTCGAGACTGCTCTGAAAAACGGACCTTATGCCTATTATCACTTACTGTCAGGAGCAGACCTTCCTATCAAAAGCCAAGACTACATTCATGAATTCTTTCATAAAAATTCAGGAAAGGAGTTCGTCGGCTTCTGGCAAGATGCAGCCCACCAACGGGATTTGGAACGCAAAGTATCCCGATATTATTTTTTCACACAAAGACTGAAAGACAAAGGAAACATGCTGCATGGAATCACCGCATTTCTCCGGAACACAGTTTTAGCCCTTCATAAAATAAGCAACTACCGCAGAAAGACAACTTTTGAGTTTAAAAAAGGAGGACAATGGGTGAGTGTCACTGAAAATGCCGTCAGCTATCTGCTGCAGTACAAGGACATTATATTGAAGCGGATGAGATACACGCTTTGCCCGGACGAAATATTTATTCAAACCCTCCTGTGGAACTCTCCTTTCCGAGAAAAGATGTACTGCATACATGATGCCAGCACAGGCTGCATGCGTGACATTGACTGGGAACATGGAAATCCCTACGTATGGCAGAATGCCGATTATAAAAGACTTGCCGACTCCAACAAGATTTTCGCCCGGAAGTTTCACTCCAAACAAATGAAGGTGGTCCACGAAATACAGAAATCATATTCAAAATAACGAACGTAATGAATATTTTATTTTACACAGTCAATGAAGTAGCTCCACAATATGGGGGAGTTGAAAGAATAACAGCAAATATAGCAACTGCATTAACCACATTTTATAACGCAAATTGCTATTCAGCTTATAAATACGACATTGACAGTTCATTTGAGAAACAACAATTCGTCGATACAATCAAGATCACATCTTACAATAAGCTCACTCGGTTAATTCAGTTCATAGAACAAAACAAAATTGATGTCATTATCAACCAGGGAGAACATAAACTAACCAAACATCTGAAGACAGCCTTAAGCCAGTCGCAAAGAAAAGAGTGCAAACTGATATTCGCACTTCACACCAAACCTGCCGCTGAGGTCAACTTTATAACTCTGGACAACCCCAAGAAAGAGCTCAAAGAGGGGAAGCACATATGGAAAAACCTCAGAAAATGCTTATCATTCCCATACCAAAAAATGAGAAAGATCATAAAGCTGCCCGTCCTGTATAAAGAGTCATATACTTTTTCAGACAAAGTAATCCTCTTATCCGGACACTTCAAAAACGACTTCCTAAAATATGCCCGCCTAAAAGAGGATAGCAAAATCAGAATAATTCACAATGCCCTTTCATTCCAATCTTTTTATGACATGGCAAACTACGGATACAAAAAGAAAGAAGTGCTCATCGTATCCAGGTTGGAGGAAGAACCCAAAAGGGTATCCATCGCTTTAAAAATATGGAAAGAGATTGAAGCCGACAGCAGCTTATCCGATTGGAAATTAAGAATTGTTGGTCATGGGAAAATGGAAAGCCAATATAAAGACTTTGTCAGACATCACAACCTGAGTCGTGTCTTCTTTGAGGGCGCAAGAAATTCGGAGCCTTATTACACTGAGGCTTCCATATTCATGATGACCTCCTCCTTTGAAGGGTGGCCGCTGACGTTAATTGAAGCGCAACAATGCGGCTGTGTTCCTCTGGCCTTCGACAGCTTTGCATCATTGAAGGATATAATAACAAGTGAGGACAACGGGTTTATCATTCCCCAATAATGATATTCCGGCGTATATTCAACAAATCAAACGACTAATGACAGATGATAAATTGCGCAAATCCATGGCGGCCAATGCCATTGAAAGCAGCAAACGGTTTACCATTGACACCATAATAAAGGAATGGATAAATTTAATGGAGGAGTAGTCTGATTTTTTATCAATCACTGCTATTTCATAATCCCCAGCCGTTCGTGTATCCCGTCACAATATGCTTTCCACAGTTTGGCAATATCACTCCATTGGTAAGCATCGGTGAACGGACAAGTAAGAAGGGCCGTTAAAATATAGCCTGCCACTCCATTAAAACCCCGAAGATACCTTACTGCCCAATTACGTCCATAATGGTGGCTCAAGTAAGTGGAATTGCGCACCTGATAGAAACGTTTCCACTTTTTCTTTTTATTCCGTTCGCTCCAACTGTCGTTCGAGAAAAACTTCTCCTTGTCCATCAGTGCCGTAGGAACATATAGTATTTTAAACCCGGCCTGCACCGTACGAAGACAATAATCCGTATCATCACAAAAGATAAACAGCTCCTTATTGGGGTAACCTATCTTCTCAACAACCTCACGCCGGATAAACGGTCCCTCAAAAGCTGCTCCCTGTATCTCCACAGGTTCTGTTACGGTCTGTTTCGACAGTTTACCGGTGTACATGGAAGCAAAAGGGTTTATTAAGTTATAACCTTGAAACTCATGCGTGAAAAGCTTCCCTTCCTGCAAGCGTCGTGGAGCAAGTATTCCTATGTCTTCCCGATCGGCATGGAGCAATAGCTGCTCCAGACAATCGGCACGCGGAAACACATCATCATCCATGCACCAAATCCAGTCGGCACCCGCCTGATAAGCGTATTGTATGCCTGTATAGAATCCTCCCGCACCGCCCACATTGGTCTGATTGATTACTGTCAGCCCTTCCTGTGCGGCAAGCCATTCCGTTGTACCGTCCGTGCTTCCGTTATTTACTATTACAATGGAAGATATCGGCTTGTTTTGTTGCAGACAACGAATATTTCTTTTCAGAAGTTCCATTCGGTTGTAGGTTACAACTACGGCTATAATGTTCATGATGCATTTAGTTTTTAGTAAAGGTTATCTATTTTTCCCGGCTGTACGCTTCTATAGGCTCTCATGAGCTCAAAGCATTTTTCCACATCAAAGTTCCGTGCCTTGGCGTATTCTTCTGCCATCCATCGGTGCATTTGTGGAGTTGCCGGCAGGCGTTCAAAGTTTTT
>ULLL01000647.1_pt1 | contig 8284 bp, 9 predicted proteins | sample 1951391 | NCBI WGS metagenome assembly ULLL01 (sample SAMEA4835524, study PRJEB28245) | human gut metagenome | biome: gut microbiome; material: fecal sample | place: Denmark | collected 2008
AGGATTCCAACTGCGCAATGCCTATGTCTCTTTCCGGGACATAACGGTGGGCTACACCTACGGCGGCTTCATGGACTTAGGCGCACTGCCTTCCACAATCGACTTCCAGGGTCCCGACGGAGCGACTTTTTATCGCGCCACCCAACTGGCATATACCTACAAGGGACTGAAGAATTTCCGCTTCAACGCTTCCATCGAAATGCCCTCCGTAGACGGAACAACCAATGACGGACTCACCATCGCACAACAGCGCATGCCGGACTTCACCGCCTATGCACAGTACGGCTGGAACAGCAAAAGCCATTTGCGCGTGGGCGGGCTTATCCGCAGCATGACCTACACCGATGCGCAGAGCGACAAGGCGCATGCCGTCACCGGGTTCGGCGTACAGGCATCCGCCACTTTCAATCTGGGCAGGCAATGGCAGGTGTTCGGGCAGGCCACTTACGGAAAAGGCATCGGACAATATCTCAACGACATCAGCAACCTGAATGTGGACATTGTTCCCGATCCCGACAACGAAGGAAAGATGCAGGCGCTGCCCATGCTGGGCTGGTATGCAGGCCTGCAATACAACATCAGTCCGAAGGTGTTCCTTTCGAGCACATACAGCATGTCGCGCCTTTATTCCGAAAACGGCTATCCTGCCAACGAAGCGGATACCTACCGTTACGGGCAATATTTCGTAGCGAACCTGTTTTGGAATGTCACTCCCGACATGCAGGTAGGCGCGGAATACCTGCGCGGCTGGCGTACGAATTTCGACAGTTCCGCCAATCATGCCAACCGCATGAACCTGCTGGTACAATATTCTTTCTAATCTGTATAAAAACGAAGAAGGGGGATGTTCCGAACCTCGGAGCATCCCCTTTCTTCCATATATAAAGGTTGGATTATGAAATATCAGAAGCGATAGTCTATACTAAGGCCGAAAACCTTGTTGGTGCGGCTGTACACGTTTGTACCGGGCACGCCTATGCCATTATAGTTTTGAGTTGTCTTTGTATAATCTTCATAATTGGTCCACATATAGCCCACATTCAAATCGGCTCTTTCCGAGAGCTGCAACTTTGCTCCGAATCCCAAAGAGTATGAGTCGCAAGAGAAACTGGTGTCAGACTGATAATCATCGGACAAACCGTAATCGGTGAACTGTACGCCGCCACTCAGCGTCAGTCTGCTTATCACGTCCCATTCTATACCTGCCAGGTACTCGTTCGTTCCCTTTGTCAGATACTTCTGTTTGCCGTTGGCCATACCTGCGTTTTTATCATCATAGAAGTGATATTCCACCGATGCACGCAGCACAGGAAGGAACTCATAGGCAGCAGCCACCGAAAGCATGGCAGGGATGTCGTTCGGAGTGTTCACTCCATGCTTGTAGTCACCCAGCTCGGTTTCGGGAGCGCCCAACATACGGAGCGAGTTCACTTTGGTATTATTCTCTATGTTCAAATTGGCCTTAAACTCATATTTCGCACCAATGTTCAACTTGCCGAATTTGGCATCCAAGCCGATAACCGGAGTAAATCCCCAACCTGTCTGGCTGCAATCCAAATCAATACCGATGAGTTCGGTGCCGGTGGGTATCGTTCCTCCTGCGGGTGAAGGCAATTCAACGGCGGAACTTGCTTTCAGCGCTCCTTCGTACCCACCTGTGAAGTAGTTCATACGTCCGCCCGCAAAAGCGGAAAGCCAATCCGTTATTTTATAAGTCAAGCCCAACTGTACGGAATAGATATACTGTTTGCCGTCCATGTAGCTTTTCAATGAATAGGCATTGCCCGGAATACCCTTTTGCCCCAATCCGCCTATCACCATGGCGTCGAACATGGACAGACCGTCATCGAACGATGCCTTTCCTCCACCGCCGGTAATGGCAAAGAAACCGGAAATAGTCCAGTCGCCTTTCTTATAAGCGGCAAACACACTGGGGATGACAGGTGCCGATGCCTTACCCTCATAATACTTATCCAATCCCAAGGCTTCACACGAAGCATCAATATCTCTTGTCTGAAAAGCGCTTTGGACACTCAAGGATGTATAAAATCCGTCTTTCGGCAAAAAAGCCAGACCCGCAGGGTTGGACAAGGCAGCATCTACACCGGTAGTATTTGCACCGCGAGACAGCATACGAAGGAAAGCAGGATGTTGATTTGTATTTGTCAGGAGACCTCCCGCAAAAGTTGGAATTGAAACGATTAGCATCGCAATGCTAATCAATGAAATTTTTCTCATCTAAATCTTTTTTATTGTTTTCGGGCGCAAAGGTACAATAATCCTGCACATGAAAAACTGTTTTGTGCATTAATTTTATGACAGGGCAAGGAATTAATTGAAAAAATCAATAGTTTCTATTGAAACATTTAAGATATACACCTATATAAATAAGGTGTTTCTTTATAAGCCGGACATTTCTTTCCTTGCCACTACTATGTTCAGCACACAGCGTTCTTATCATTAAGAGAAAAAACCACTGAAGCTAAATCTTTCCACCATGGAGTAGTTTTCGTTCCTCCATGGGGTAAGTTTCGTTCCACCATGGTGGAAAGAAACTTACCCCATGGTGGAAAGGAATGGGCAAAGCAAGGAAAAGCATTAACCGCCGGAAAATGAAACTATAAGATTAACCCGCCCGATATTTCCTAAACCTTATTATCTTTGTATGTGTTATTTCTATGTAATAATAAAGCATAACATTGCTAAAAACTAAAAACTCATGGCATATACTATTGCATTCTTCGGCAGCAAGCCCTACGATGAGGCTTCATTCAATGAAAAAAACAGTGAATACGGTTTTGAACTCCGTTATTATAAAGGGCATCTCAACCTGAACAACGTCATACTGACGCAAGGCGTGGATGCAGTGTGCATCTTCGTGAACGATACGGCCGACGCGGAAGTCATCCGGCAAATGGCGGCAAACGGCGTGAAACTGCTTGCCCTGCGCTGCGCCGGATATAACAACGTAGACCTGAAAGCAGCCGCCGAAAACGGCATCACCGTAGTACGCGTGCCCGCCTACTCCCCCTATGCGGTGGCCGAATACACAGTCGCCCTCATGCTTTCCCTCAACCGGAAAATACCCCGCGCCACTTGGCGTACGCGCGACGGGAACTTCTCGCTGCATGGACTTCTGGGATTCGACATGTACGGCAAGACAGCAGGTATCATCGGGACGGGAAAGATCGCCAAAAAGCTCATTACCATTCTGCGCGGTTTCGGCATGAACATCCTTGCCTACGACCTCTATCCCGACTACAATTTCGCCAGGGAACATCAGGTGGTATATACCACACTGGACGAACTGTACCATAGCTCGGACATCATCTCCCTGCACTGCCCCCTTACCGAACAGACCAAATACCTCATCAACGACTATTCCATCGGCAAGATGAAAGACGGCGTGATGATTATCAATACCGGACGGGGACAACTCATCCACACCAACGCTTTGATAGAAGGGCTGAAAAACAAGAAAATCGGTTCCGCCGGACTGGACGTGTACGAGGAAGAAAGCGAATATTTCTACGAAGACCAGTCGGACAAGATCATCGACGACGACACCCTGGCGCGTTTGTTGTCATTTAATAATGTAATCGTAACCTCCCACCAGGCATTTTTCACGCGTGAAGCACTCGCCAACATTGCCGCCACCACCCTGCTGAACATAAAAGACTTCATGGAACATAAGAAACTGGAAAATGAAGTCAAACTGTAAAAGACTTTTTATAGAACATTAATCATCCGCGGCCCAAACTTTCCTACACGCTTGCTTGTTACATACAGATAAACCATTAAAAAAAACAGGTTATGAAAAAAGTAATAGACAAAGCCGAGAGCCGCGGACGTTCTTTATACGATTGGCTCGACAGTTACCATACATTCAGTTTCGACGGATACTACAACCCACGCCGTATGAACTTCGGAGCCTTGCGCGTACTGAACGACGACCGTATAGCCCCCGGCGAAGGCTTCGGCACCCATCCCCATAAAAACATGGAGATTATCACCATTCCCTTGAAAGGCCGGCTGCAACATGGCGACAGCAAGCAGAACCACCGCACCATCACCCCGGGCTACATCCAGACAATGAGCGCCGGCACAGGCATCTACCACAGTGAGATGAACGGCAGCGACACCGAAGAAGTGGAACTCCTTCAAATCTGGGTAATGCCCGAAAAGCTGAATACCCCTCCCGCCTATCAGGACTATGACATCCGTTCCTACCTGCACAAGAACGAGCTTGCCCTCATCGTGTCTCCCGACGGCAACGCTCCCGCCAAAATGCTGCAACAGACTTGGTTCTCCATTGGAGAGGTGGAAGCCGGAAAAAAGACGGGCTACCACCTGCACCAGTCACACGCAGGAGTGTACATATTCCTGATAGAAGGCGAAATAAAAGTGGACGGCACAGTGCTTTCACGTCGTGACGGCATGGGAGTGTACGAAACCAACAGCCTGGAAATAGAGACCCTGAAAGACTCGCATATCCTGCTGATGGAGGTCCCGATGTAGGGCTTTTGCATAAAATAACAGCGAAAGCGGAAGTTTGTGTAGCGTTTTTCGTAATATTGCGCTATAATTGAATCCGTACAATGAAACTTGATTATATCTACCATAGCGGCTTCGCGATTGAAGCGGACGGCGTGACAGTCATCATCGATTACTACAAAGACACCTCGGAAGAGGCGCCGAACCGGGGAATCGTGCATGACTGCCTGCTAAAGAAACCGGGGATGCTCTACGTGCTTTCCTCGCATTTCCACCCCGACCACTTCAACCGCGAAGTTCTTTCATGGAAGGAAGAGCGCCCCGACATCCGGTATATCTTCTCCAAAGATATTCTGAAACATCGGCGTGCAGCGGCGGAAGATGCCACCTATATAAATAAAGGCGACGTCTATGAAGACGGACACATCCGCATCGAAGCCTTCGGCTCCACCGACGTCGGCATCTCCTTTCTGATAGACTTGCAGGGCATCCGCCTGTTCCACGCCGGCGACCTGAACAACTGGCACTGGAGCGAAGAGTCCACCCCGCAGGAAATACGCAAGGCCGAAGGCGACTTTCTCGCAGAAATAAAAATCCTGCAACAAAAGGCCCCTCTGGTAGACGTAGCCATGTTTCCGGTGGACAGCCGCATCGGAAAAGATTACATGCGCGGTGCGGAACAATTCGTGGAACGAATAAAAACCACTATATTTGCACCAATGCACTTCAGCGAAGACTACCGGGGCGGCAACTCATTCCGCACTTTTGCCGAAAGCAAAGGCTGCCGTTTCCTGACGATTTCCCGCCGGGGTGAGAGTTTTGATATTACTAAATAAAACATAGCATTATGAAAAATTTAACACAAGTTCTTTTTGCACTATTCTGCCTTTGCATGCCCGCCTTGCTGCACGCCCAACGGGATGACAGTAAGTATCTGGCCGGCGCTGTTCCCGAAGCAGACGGAAAAGTGGTATTTACCAAAGATTTCAGTATCCCCGGCATGTCTCAAGATACAATCTATTCCCGCCTGCTGAAGTGGATGGACACACGACTGGCCAAGAATGAGAATACCAGCCGCGTGGTCTATTCCGACCGGGAAAAAGGACAGATTGTGGGCATGGGCGACGAATGGATCGTGTTCAGCTCCACAGCCCTGTCACTGGACAGAACCAAAATACTCTACCAGCTCACCCTCACCTGCCAGCCGGAGAAATGTACCCTCGAAGTAGAAAAAATCCGTTTCAGCTATCGAGAGGGAAAGGAAAAATATACCGCCGAGGAATGGATTACCGACAAATACGCTTTGAACAAGTCCAAGACCAAACTGGTACGCGGCCTTGCCAAATGGCGCAGAAAAACGGTGGACTTCGTTGACGATCTCTGTGTCGATATAACAGAAGCCCTAAGCGCCAGCACTGCCGCCAAAGCTCCTGTTGTGGAAAAGAAGGAAGAGAAGAAAGCGGAAACAGCACTTGTGAATTCCGGCACAACGGTTATCACTCCCAAGACGCAGGTTACGGTGGAAACTCCCAAAACATCTGCAACTCCGGTTGCCGCCACCGAATCAGCCTCCGCCGCATACAGGGAAGTGTCTCCGGATGCCATCCCCTCGGATGCAATCCAGACCGGAAACGGCAAATTGGTAATCGTAATCGGCGAAGAACCTTTCAATATGACAATGATGACGGCCAATGCCGGCGGTTCATTAGGCAAAATAGCCGGGAACAAAGCGGTGGTATTCACCATCCTGTCGCCCGACCAGCCTTACGGACAAATGGATGCGGCACAGAATTACACCGTACGTTTCTATCCTAACGGACAGAACGAGCCTTCCATTATACTGGAATGTAAGAAGTTCCCGTCACAGGCTCCGATAGAAGGCATGCCGCGTACGTATATAGGCGAAATCCTGAAAGCGAAAATCAAATAAATCAATAATCAAACCTAACAACGGACAACAGTGGAAATAAAAAGTAAATTTGACCATTTCAATATAAATGTCACCAATTTGGAACGTAGCATCACTTTCTACGAAAAGGCATTAGGACTGAAAGAGCATCATCGGAAAGAGTCGTCGGACGGCTCTTTCACGTTGGTCTATCTCACCGACGGCAGCACAGGCTTCCTGCTGGAACTGACCTGCCTGAAAGAACATCCCCAAGCCTACGAACTGGGCGAGAATGAAAGTCACCTGTGCTTCCGCGTAGCCGGAGACTACGATGCCATCCGCCAATATCATAAGGAGAATGGCTGGGTGTGTTTTGAAAACACCGCTATGGGACTGTACTTCATCAATGATCCGGATGATTACTGGATTGAGATACTACCTGCCAAATAGCATATAGCAGACTTGTGGCACAGCAATTTACATTATAATATTTAATACAATAGCAACGTGAGTATAGAAGAAGCAATGATGGGCGGTATTGTTTTCAAAGGCAAGAAAGACAAGCCTAAGGAAGAAAACAAGGTGAAAACCAAAGCCAAGAAAAAGACCTATATTACCGGCCTTCATGGTTCCGGTGCGGCGAAAATGAAAGCAGAGATTCGCAAGAAGCGCGCGAACAGGCATAAAGGAAAGTAAAAAATATTTTTCAAGTGAAAAGGTGTAAGTTCTATCAAATAGAATTTACACCTTTTTCTTTATATCTCTCTATTTTTATCCCGGAAAACCGTTACAAAATTATTCAACTAAAACAGAAATTAGCTATTTTGCGTTAAAAAAGGCTCAAGTCTCAAATAAAGTTAACGGAAAACTTTGTTTTTACGTTTTCGCTATATATTTTTGGCGTCACAAACAAACAAATAAAAAAATTTAAAGAAAAGTGATTTTATCACAAGAGCATAAAAAAAAGCATTACTTTTTTTTATCCAAAAGAATTGTAGTGTGCTTTCTTATATCAATAACTTTGACTAACGCATATGCCCAGACGCAACGCGGCAGGAAAGATGATGCAAAAGCAGAAGAAATATCTTTCAAAGACCGCTGGGGAATCAAGACAAATGCAGTGGACTGGTTATTGACTATTCCCAATATTGGTGTGGAGTTCGACTTGGGCAATACCATCCGAAACAAGCGTACAATCAGCGCCAACATAAAATGGAACTGGAATACTTCCCAGACGTACACCCCTTCCCTGATATTTAATGTGTTCGACGCACGCGTGGAATGGAGGCAGTATTTTTCCGTACCCGCCAACGCGGCGGCGTCACCAAAGACGCCGGATTATACACCCGACTGAAAGAAACAGTGTTCACCACCTAACGCAAGAATCCGCGACAAGAGCGTGCTTACTACTGGGGAGTATACGTCAACGCCTCCAGCTATAACCTGAAAATCGGCAAAGAAGGTAAACAAGGCAATGCTTACGGCGCCGGCATCAGCGTTGGTTATACCGCCCCGCTCTACGGTTACCGCAATAATTATATCGACTTGGAATTAGGCGGTTCGGCCGGACTTCTGTACACCTCGTATGATGTCTACACCCATGATGCTGAAAGCAACTGTTATCCGCGCATAGCAGACAAATGCAAGGGCGGGCACATCGTTCCCTTCCCCTTGATTACCGACCTGCGGGTAGCTTTCGTCTATCGGTTCATGTCTGTGGGAAGCAAGTACAAAGCATCTGTCTACCGCCGGGTACAGATACGCAGCGAGAAGCGTAATGCAATCAATGCCAAAATCAACGCCATGCGCCTGCGCATCGACTCCATTGCCGGTGCCGTCCAAAAACAAGGTTCCAGCCGTCCGGACAGCCTGCTCACCAAAGAAGAGTTGAAACAGTGGCGG
>ULLL01020550.1_pt1 | contig 8051 bp, 4 predicted proteins | sample 1951391 | NCBI WGS metagenome assembly ULLL01 (sample SAMEA4835524, study PRJEB28245) | human gut metagenome | biome: gut microbiome; material: fecal sample | place: Denmark | collected 2008
ATGTCGATGGACAGGGAAAGATCCTTTCATTCAGGAAACTGGATAATTCCATCGAAGTTGCCATAACATTAGACAAAGCGCTGATGAGATATATTGTTGAAAAGGGTTCTGTCGCCATAGACGGCATCAGCCTTACCGTGGCGGAAAGAACAGATACGGGTTTCACCATTTCTCTTATCCCTCATACGGGAGAGAAGACGATATTGATGGACAAAAAACCAGGGGATCCGGTCAATATCGAATGTGATTATATAGGAAAGTACATCGAGCAGCTCATGAAAGACAAACCGGGCGAGGGGTTGACGCTGGGGATGCTTCAGAGCCTTGGGCATGGAGGAAGTTATGGATTATAAATTTGACAGTATTGAAGAAATCATTGAAGAAATCCGTGCAGGACACATTGTCATCATGCAGGATCCGGAGTCCAGAGAAAATGAAGGCGATTATATTTGCGCCGCAGAATTTGCTACTCCGGAAAATGTGAACCGCATGGCTTCGGAAGCAAAAGGCGTCATCTGCATGCCGATGTCTGAAGAAATCGCTGATTCCCTGTACCTGGGACCGATGATCCGCCATAATACGGATAATCACCAGACAGCATTCCTGGAATCGATCGATTATAAAGATTCCGGTACGGGAGTTTCCGCTTATGCCCGCTCCATGACAGCGCTTGAAGCAATCAAGGACGGAGCAAAACCGGAAGATTTCAGAAGACCCGGCCATCTTTTCCCGCTGAAGGCAAGAAAATGGGGCGTTCTTGAACGTCAGGGCCACACGGAAGCAACTGTCGATCTTGCAAGACTTGCAGGATTGAAACCGGCAGGCCTTTGCTGTGAAATCATGAATGATGACGGAACAATGGCAAGAAGGGACGACCTCTTCAAGCTCGCCAGAGAAAAGAATATGAAGATTGGCAATATTCAGGAGCTCATCGAATACAGGAAAAAGCACGAAGTACTGGTAGATGAAGTTTCTCATGCCAAGCTTCCGACAAAGTATGGCGAATTTGAAATTTACGGATTTGTGAATAAGATGAACGGGGAACACCACGTAGCCCTTTCCATGGGCAATGTTTCTGACGGTAAGCCGGTCCTTTGCCGCATTCATTCTGAATGTCTGACAGGAGACTGCTTCGGTTCCCTTCGCTGTGACTGCGGCCAGCAGCTTGCGCAGGCTATGCGCCAGATTGCCCGTGAAGGACGCGGCGTTCTTGTTTACCTTCGCCAGGAAGGAAGAGGAATCGGCCTGATCAACAAGATCAGAGCCTATGCTCTTCAGGATGAAGGATATGATACCGTTGAAGCAAACCTGAAGCTTGGATTTGCGGCTGACCTTCGTGAATACATGACAGGCGCGCAGATTCTTAAGGCATTGGGCGTAAACAGCATCCGTCTTCTGACCAATAATCCGCAGAAAATCGGAGATGTCAGTGAATACGGCATCACCATTGCATCAAGAGAACCAATTGAAATGGCTCCTACCCGCGAAGACGAATTCTATCTGAAAACGAAGCAGGAAAAAATGGGCCATATGTTAAAGCTTGATAAAGATATTGAAGAACCAAAAGAGTAAGCACAGGAGGCATTCAAAGTGAATATTATTTCCGGACTTTTTAATGAAAGTGAAATCAGAGTAGGAATCGTAGCATCCCGTTTCAATGAAGTCATCGTCAGCAAGCTCATTGACGGAGCCGTAGACGGACTTACCCGTCATGGCGTCGATATGGATAAAGTAGATCTGGCATGGGTGCCAGGCGCTTTCGAAATCCCGCTGGCTTCCAAGAAAATGGCTGAATCAGGAAAATATGATGCTGTCATCTGCCTTGGCGCAGTCATCCGCGGTGAAACAGATCATTATGAACATGTAGCAACCGAAGTGACAAAGGGTGTTGCTATGGCATCGCTTTCGAGCGGCATTCCTGTTCTCTACGGCGTATTGACCACCGATACGATTGAACAGGCTGTCAACAGAGCAGGGCTCAAGTCCGGCAACAAGGGCTTTGAATGCGCTATGGATGCTCTTGAAATGGCAAGCCTTTTCAAGAAGCTTGGAAAGTAAGCAGAAACCCATAAAAGGGCTGTGACAAAATGTGCAATTCATTTTGCCGCGGCTCCTTTTTGCGTGGTGGAAATTAGATTATATGAAAGGAATATCCTGTATATGGTATAATATTATAATTGATTTAACATAATACAGGAGGATTGCCGTGGATAAGGAGCAGCTCTCGATGGGGAAAAAATATTATACGATTACATATGGATGCCAGATGAATGAATCTGACACAGAACGTATTAACGGACAGCTGGAAGAACTGGGATATCGGCCGGCTGAAGAAATGGAAGACGCAGACATCGTCATCATGAATACATGCAGCGTCCGCCAGAATGCGGAAGAAAAAGTTTATGGGAAAATCGGTGAAATCAAGAAGCTGAAGGACAAGAACCCGGACATGCTTCTGGGAATCGCCGGCTGCATGGCGCAGGAAAACAAGGGCAAGCTGATTGAAAGAATGCCGATCATTGATTTTGTTATCGGACCATACCATATTCATGATCTGAAAGATATCGTTTCCAAGGAAAATGCACGCGGCGGCCATGTCGTCAAGACAGAAAGAAATCCACACAGCGTTGAAGATTACAGCGAATTGAAGTCTGTCAGAAAGTCTAAGATTTTCGCATGGGTTCCGATCATGCAGGGATGCAATAAGTTCTGTACTTACTGCATCGTTCCCTATGTTAGAGGCCGTGAAATCAGCCGTACGATTGATGACATTTCCAATGAAATCCAGACTCTTGCCGATGAAGGATATAAGGAAGTTACACTTCTCGGGCAGAATGTCAATTCTTACGGGCTCGATTTCAGGAACGGAACCGATTTCGGCGACTTGATCCGTGCTATCGATAAAATTGATGACATTGAAAGAGTACGCTACATGACATCCCATCCAAGAGATATGACATTCGAAATGATTGATGCCATGGCAGAATCGTCGAAGGTTGTCCGTCATATGCATCTTCCTGTCCAGCACGGATCCAATGAAATGCTGAAGAAGATGAACCGCGGCTATACGATTGAACATTTCAAGGAACTCCTTTCCTACGTAAGAAGCAAAATGCCTGATATTGTCGTAACAACAGATCTTATTACAGGCTTCCCGGGGGAAACGGAAGAAATGCATCAGGAAACGCTGGCCCTCTTGAAGGAAGTCCGTTTCGATTCCGCTTATACATTTATTTATTCTCCAAGAACCGGAACGCCTGCAGCAAGAATGGAAGACCAGATCGATTCTGATACCAAGCACAGACGTCTGCAGGAACTGATGGATGTGGAAAATGAAGTCAGCCTTGAACTCAATAAGGAAATGGAAGGAAAGACATATTCCATTATCGTAGAAGGCCCTTCCAAGCAGGATCCGATGAACTGGTATGGAAGAACTTCAGGAAACAAAATGATCTTATTCCCGTACAAGGAAGGAATTTCCGTCGGAGATATTGTTGACGTTAAAGTTGACACAGCGCAGACCTGGGTTCTCAAGGGAGAACTGATCTGAATTCTGTCTTGTCATTTGATCGAGAGGTGATTGAGATTGGCTAAAACGCCATTAATGGATCAATACAAAGAGATAAAAGAGGGATACAAGGACTGCCTGCTCTTTTACCGTCTGGGTGATTTTTACGAATTGTTTTATGATGACGCGTACACGGCTTCTCATGAACTGGAATTGACCCTGACAGGGAAGAATGCAGGTGCAGAAGGCCGCGTTCCTATGTGCGGCGTGCCGTACCATGCGGCCGAGGTTTATATTTACCGTTTGATTCAAAAGGGGTATAAAGTAGCCATCTGCGAACAGCTTGAAGATCCTAAGAAGGCAAAGGGACTCGTTAAGCGCGATGTCATCCGCGTCATTACGCCGGGAACCATTCTCTTTGAAAATGCCATTGCGGATAAATCCAACAACTATCTGGCCTGTCTGCTTGAGAAAGACAAGAAGATCCATATGGTCCTCTGTGATATTTCAACAGGCGAAAGCTGGTGGGGGATCTGGAATCTGAAAAAGGAGCAGGACGATTTCCTGGATGTCCTTTCTGTATATAATCCGGCAGAACTCGTATGCGGCGTATCTGATGATTTCTACCGCCAGCTGACATCCTTCTGTTCATCACGCCTTGGAAGCTGTCTTGTCACGAGAATGCCTGAAACGGATGAAACGTGCAAGGCACCTTCAATCGCGGAATCGATTGAGGATGAAAATGTACGCATGGCCTTTGGATACCTGGCGGATTACCTGCAGAATGTCATGAGAGACAACCTGCCGGAATTCCATTCCGTGCAGCCGATCAGGGAAGATCATACGCTGATTCTTTCCGACCAGTGCATCAGGAATCTTGAAATCACCAGGAATATGAGGGACGGCGGAAGAAGAGGGACACTTCTTGAGCTTCTTGACCACACGCATACGGCAATGGGGGCAAGACTTTTGCGCCGCTGGCTTGAAAGGCCTCTGGTGGATGTGAATGGAATCATCCTTCGTCAGGACGGGATTGAAGAACTTACGAATCATGCCATGGAATTGACACAGCTCGAGGAGCTGCTTTCTCAGGTTTTTGACTTTGAAAGAATCCTTGGCCGTATCGAAGCCAATGTCACCTCGCCGAAGGATTTGCTGGCACTCAAAGCAACGCTCAAGATTGTGCCGCAGATCAAGAATCTCCTTGCATCTTCCAGTTCAGTCATCTTGAAAAAGCTGAACGGACAGATGAAAGTGCATGAAGCCGTTTTTGACCTTCTGGATCGTGCGATGAATGAAAACGGCACAGGGAATATCAAGGACGGCAAGTACATAAAGAAGGGCTTTTCCGAGGAACTTGACGAAATCCGCTCTTTGTCGGAAGACAGCCAGGAATATATAGCAAAGCTGGAAGAAGAGGAAAAAGAGAAGACGGGCATCAAGCTGAAGATTGGCTTCAATAATGTCTTTGGCTATTACTTTGAAATCTCCAATGCCAATAAGATTCCTGTTCCCGAGTATTATGTGAGAAAACAGACGCTGGTCAATGCGGAAAGATATATTACCCCCGAGCTGAAGGAATTCGAGGCTAAAGCGCTCTCCGCCAAGGAAAAGACCGAAGAGCTCGAACTTAAGATCTACCAGATGGTCAAAGCGGAAATACGCCCGGAAATTCCGGATATGCAGAGAACAGCTTCTGCTCTGGCGGGTATTGACTGCATAGCAAGCCTTGCAAGGGCAGCTCTGAAGGACCGTTATGTAAGACCGCAGATCCTCCCGCAGAAGGAAGGCCGCATTTCCATTTCTGATGGAAGGCATCCGATGGTAGAACATGCACTCAATCATGAAATGTTTGTACCAAACGATACAGAACTGAATCATGATAATCAGGAAATCCTGGTTATCACAGGGCCCAACATGGCAGGCAAGTCGACATACATGCGTCAGGTTGCCGTTTTGACGATTATGGCGCAGATCGGATCCTTCATACCGGCAAAAAGCGGTATGTTTTCTCCTGTCGACCGCATATTCACAAGGATCGGAGCCACGGATGATATATCGACCGGGCAGAGTACGTTCATGGTGGAAATGCAGGAAGTATCGTATATTCTCCGCAATGCTACCAGAAACAGCCTGATTCTTCTTGATGAAATCGGGAGAGGCACGAGCACATATGACGGCATGAGCATTGCAAGAGCCGTTGTCGAATACATTGACCAAAAGATTCATGGCTTTACTTTGTTTGCTACGCACTATCATGAATTATCAGATATGGCAGATGGCAGCAGCAAGATCAAGAATTATACGGTAACAGTGAAGGAGCGCGGAAAGGATGTCGTGTTCCTCCGCCGCATCGTTCCAGGCTGCGCAGACAGAAGCTACGGTATCCATGTCGCAAGACTTGCCGGGCTTCCCGAATCTCTCCTGAAAAGAGCCGACGATATTCTTGAAGGACTGGAGGAATCGGATGGCAAGGGATACCATGCGCCTTCTGCTCCTTCTAATGAAGCAAGAGAAACCGGCTTTGATCTTTTTGCATCGCCCATCATCAATGAACTGGCAGACCTTGATGTCATGAGCAAGACACCGATTGAAGCCATGGAGATTTTATTCCGCCTGAGTAAGGAAGCAAAGGAGAGCCGATAATGGGATTAATTCATGTTCTTGATGAAGTTACGGCGAATCAGATTGCTGCAGGAGAAGTCGTCGAGCGTCCGGTCAATGTCGTCAAAGAGCTGGTGGAAAATTCTGTCGATGCAGGCGCTCATGAAGTGGAAATAGAAATTGCAGACGGCGGTATGACTTACATCCGTGTGACGGATAACGGCTCTGGAATGACAGCAGAAGATGCCAAGATGTCCATTATCCGCCACGCCACAAGCAAAATTTCCAATGTGGATAACATTTATCACATTGCCTCCCTGGGATTCCGCGGGGAAGCGCTTCCAAGCATTATGTCCGTTTCAAGATCATCCATCACGACAAGAAGACCGGAAGATGTTGAAGGAACGGTCATTGATATCAAGGGCGGCGTTGTTGAAGATGTGCATGCCGCCGGAACGCCAGCCGGCACAACGGTTGAGGTCAGGGAGCTTTTCTATAACGTTCCGGCGAGGAAGAAATTCCTGAAATCAGAAAGAACGGAATCGGCTAGAATCAATACGATGGTGGGAAAACTGGCCCTTGCCAATCCAGATGTTGCTTTCCGCCTGATCAATAATGGAAGAGTCGTCATTGAAACACCGGGCAACGGAAGACTTCTAGACGTTGTCTCTGCTTTATACGGTGTAAAGACAGCCGGTGAAATGCTTGAAGTCAAAGAAGAAGGGGAAAATATCTTCCTTAACGGACTGATTTCGAAACCATCGCTCTTAAAGAGCAGCCGCCAGTTCCAGACGCTGATCATCAATCGGAGAGTTATTGAAAGTTCTGTCATTTCAAAAGCCGTGGACAATGCATACCATTCACTTCTTCCAAAGAATGGCTATCCGCTTCTTGTCCTTTCTTTTGATGTGCCGCCGGAAAGCATCGATGTCAATGTGCATCCTCAGAAAAGGGAAATCAAGTTTTCTGATGAACAGATGGCATTCCGCACGGTCTACCATGCCGTTTTAAGGACGCTCACATCCCAGTCGGATGCAGACAGCATTGCCCGCGAGATGATCAAGGATCCGGGCCATCAGGTCCTTGGTGAAATGGATGTAAATCCGGTCAATGTGAAAGTGGAAGACCAGAAACCTCTTCACGACATCGGGCTTGCTATGGAGACAGGAGAGGCAAAGACTCCCTCTGTACCTGATTCATGGAGAGCGCATCTTGAAGAATACAGCCAGCAGCAGAAGGGATCTTCATCTTCCGGCACTGGAAAAAACTCTGAAACGATGCGGGAGACATTCCAGCCATCAGTAGGAAGCCGTGAAATCCTGTCGGATAAGCCATTCTTCAAGAGAGAAGATCAGGAAGATCATCAGGAGTCGAAAGATCAGAAAACGATTTCTGAAGGCGTCTTATTTGAATCAGAAAAAGAAGAAGCAGAAACGGTTATCCCTTTAGGACAGGTGGCAGACTGCTTCATTCTCTGCCAGCATGGGAAGGATCTTTTCATCATTGACCAGCATGCAGCGCATGAACGCGTTCGTTATGATAAGCTTGCAGAAAGAGCGGAAGGAATTCCTGTCCAGAAACTCCTGATTCCTCATCTGATCCATGTGGAGCCGGATGATATTCTGATTTTGCAGGATCATGAAAATGAACTGCTCAAGCTGGGCATTACATTTGAGCAGGCAGGACCTGATGTCATACGCGTGACCGGAGCGCCGGAGGATTTTGCAGATGATGAACTCCTTCGCGTCATAAGGGATATTTTAGTCGCCTATCACGATGAAGATATGGTTTCACCTGAAACGCTCCGCCACCGCATGATGGCCTATGCAGCATGCCGCGGCGCCATCAAGAGGGGAGATTCCTTGAATATCCGCCAGATGAAGGAACTGATTACAGATCTCTTCCACACGTCTCGCCCGTTTGTATGTCCGCATGGGAG
>ULLL01020288.1_pt1 | contig 8050 bp, 6 predicted proteins | sample 1951391 | NCBI WGS metagenome assembly ULLL01 (sample SAMEA4835524, study PRJEB28245) | human gut metagenome | biome: gut microbiome; material: fecal sample | place: Denmark | collected 2008
CGCCGCCGCAAGACCCTCGTGCTGACCCTCTCCTCCGACCCCCACTCCCAGTTGGCTGGCTTTCGCCACCTCTGTGTGGGCGTGGCTGAGGAGGCGCTCGTCTGCGAGGTGCTGCGCCTTGTGCAGCAAGGCCACTCGGGCGGTCGCAACCTGCCGACGGCCGAGACCGACGCGCCGCGTCCCACCCTCACCCCGCGCGAGGTGGAGGTACTCTCGCTCGTGGTCCGCGGACTGATGAGCAAGGAGATCGCCGACCGCCTCCATATCAGCCTGCCGACCGTCAACACCCATCGCAAGAACATCTGCGAGAAACTGGGCGTGAAGAGCGTCCCCGCCCTCACCGTCTATGCCGTCATGCACGGCTATGTGGAGCTGCGCCAAATAGAAGGCAAGGGCTGACCTCTTCTCTTGCGTCAATACCCGTAGGGCTTGCGTCAATAGACGCGAGGGCCGAAGATGGCCGTGCCCACGCGCACCTGGTTGCTCCGGCACGTGACGGCTATTTGGTAGTCGTGGCTCATGCCCCAGGAGCGGACGCAGAAGCGAGGATCGTCGGCAAAATAGCGCGCCTTCACCTCATCGAAGAAGTCGGCTGCCGTGAGCATCTCGCGGCGTATCTGCTCTTCGTCCTCCACGTTGGACGCCATCATCATCAGGCCGCTGATGTGTACGTTCTTCATCTCGCGCCATTCTCCCGCCTCCAGCAGCTCGCGACAAGCCTCCAGGGTCAGTCCATACTTCGTCTCCTCCTCGGCGATATGGAGTTCGAGCAAGACGTCGATGACGCGGTCGTGCTTCGCCGCCTGCTTGTTGATCTCGCGGAGCAACTTGGGCGTATCGACCGCCTCCACCATCGAGATGTAGGGCGCGATATACTTCACCTTGTTTGTCTGCAGGTGGCCGATGAAGTGCCATTGGATGTCCTTTGGCAGCGTCTCCACCTTCTGGCGCAACTCCTGCTCATGGCTCTCGCCGAAGATGCGTTGTCCCGCCTCGTAGGCCGGCAGGATATACTCGTTGGGATGATACTTGCTGATGGCCACCAGCTCCACCCCCTCGGGCAGATGGCCGAGCACCTCTTTTAAGTTTTTTGCTACATCTACCATCGTATGCTTTCTCCTATATGATTATGATGAAACAGTCTTCTGTCTTATTGGAAAACAGGAATACTGTCTTATTGGAAACTGGAATAACTGGAATACTGGAATAACTGGAATACTGGAATATTGGAACAATCCTACTGCTCCTCGTATTCCGGCTTCGCCTCCTCGTTTTGTCCCTCGGCCTTGGCGCGGTTGTCGTGCTCGAAGACGTCCATCACCTTGGTGTCGGCAATGGCGGTAATCTCGTAGTCGATCATGGTCGATCCCATCACCTCATCGACATGCTTCACGGCCCCGCTCACCGAGGCCGCCTGTACGAGATAATAGACGCTCGTGCGCTTCTCCTTCTGCGTCTTGTCGTCGAGCGTGATAAACGCCAGCTTGCACTTGAACCACTTGTCGTCGCCGTCCGCGTCGCTGAAGAAGATCTCGCCATAGGTGGCAGGCGTGATGGCCTTCACCTCAAACTCTCCGTTGATGTATGCGCCCATCTCCTTGGTGATGGCCTCCTCGGCCTCGCCGAAGGTGTAGGCATCTACCACATAGGTCTCCGTGGTTTTCTTGTTCTGTCCGTCCTCCATCATCTTGTCGTAGCGGACGCGGGTCTCAAACCAGTTGGCTGTTCTGCTTCTCATTATATATATGTATGTTTTCTTTTTTTATCTGATCTCTTGTCTTGCGTGGGCCCGTCCCGCTTGCCGAGATAGGCCCCGAAAAGTGGTGGCTACCCCTCGGGGAGACCGCTTTCGACCTGCAAAAGTAGCAAGAAAATCCCACAAATGACCCGCGGGGGCAAAGTTTTTCGCCTTTGCCTTTGCCGTTTGGCCGAATTGGTGTAACTTTGTGGCAAAATACAAGTTTCATACACAAGAGTCAATCCCCGTGCAATCGGGGCAACCGTATTAAATAACTAAAAGAATTATGCCGGAAATCTCAGCACGTGGCCTTATTGTGCCCGAATCGCCTATCCGCAAGCTCGCACCCCTGGCCAATGCAGCCAAGGCGCGCGGCACGAAAGTTTATCACCTGAACATCGGCCAGCCCGACGTGCATACGCCGCAATGTGGTCTCGACGCTCTGAAGAAGGTCGATGCCAAAGTGTTGGCCTATTCGCCCAGCCAGGGCATTGAGAGCTATCGCAACAAGCTCGTGGGCTACTACGCCAAGCACAACATCAATCTGGTGCCCGACGACATCATCGTCACCACGGGCGGATCCGAGGCCTTGCTCTTTGGCTTCATGGCCACCCTCAACCCTGGCGACGAGATCATCATCACCGAGCCTGCCTATGCCAACTACATGTCCTTTGCCCTGATGGTGGGCGCCAAGGTGCGCTCCATCCACACGAGCATCGACAATGGCTTTGCCCTGCCCGCCGTCGAGGAGTTTGAGAAACTCATCAACGCCAACACGCGTGCCATCCTGATCTGCAACCCCAACAACCCCACGGGCTATGTCTATACCCGCCAGGAGATGGAGCAGATCCGCGACATCGTGAAGAAGCACGACCTCTATCTCTTCGCCGACGAGGTCTATCGCGAGTATATCTATACCGACGAGCCCTACACCTCGGCCATGCACCTGGAGGGTATCGAGAACAACGTCATCCTCGTCGACTCCGTCTCCAAGCGCTATTCTGAGTGTGGCATCCGTATCGGCGCCATCATCACCAAGAATACCGAGGTGCGCAAGGCCGTGCTGAAGTTCTGCCAGGCCCGTCTCTCTCCCCCCTTGATGGGTCAGATCATCGCCGAGGCCTCTCTGGAGGCTCCCGAGAGCTATATCGAGGGCGTGCAGAAGGAGTATGTGGAGCGTCGCAACTGCCTCGTCAATGGTCTGAACCAGATCCCGGGCGTCTTCTCTCCGATGCCGAAGGGTGCGTTCTACACGGTCGCCAAGTTGCCCGTGGACAATGCCGAGAAGTTCTGCCGCTGGCTCCTGGAGGAGTTCTCCTACGAGGGCGAGACCGTCATGATGGCCCCCGCGAGCGGCTTCTACAGCACCAAGGGCGCCGGCCTCGACGAGGTGCGCCTGGCCTATGTGCTCTGCTGCGACGAGCTGCGCAAGGCCCTCGTCTGCCTGGAGAAGGGCCTGGAGGCTTATCCCGGCCGCGTGAAGTAAGTCTATCGCATTCCCCTTATAGGGAGCGGGGAGTCGCCCAAGGAGCGGCTCCCGGCTCCTTTCCCTTTATATGATGCCGGACGATTGTGGTCCGGCCTGCTACGCATTCATCTCAATAGAAACACTATGAATTTCCCCCTGTTTATCGCACGCCGTATCTACGGCAAGGGAGCTGGAAGTCAGAAGGTGGCCAAGCCTGCCATCCGCATCGCTACGGCAGGTGTGGCCATCGGTCTGGCCGTGATGATCGTCACGGTGAGCGTGATCCTCGGTTTCAAACATACGATCCGCGACAAGGTCGTGGGCTTCGGAAGCCATATTACCGTGGCCAACATCGCCAGCCTGATGTCCTCCGACCAGTATCCGATACAGATGGACGACTCCATGACGACCGTCCTCCGCGCCATACCGGGCGTGCGCCACGTGGAGCGCTACGCGATGACACAGGGCATCCTCAAGACCGACGACGACTTCCTGGGCGTGGCCCTCAAGGGTGTCGGTCCTGAATACGACACGACCTTTATCCATCAAAATATGGTGGAGGGGTCGATTCCCCATTTCTCCGACTCCTCCTCCACGCAGCGGCTGCTCATCTCGAAGACCATTGCCGACCAGTTGCGCGTGAAGTGTGGGGAGCGCATCTTCGCCTATTTCATCAACCACCAAGGGGTGCGCACGCGCCGCTTCACCATCACGGGCATCTACGAGACCAACCTCAAGCAGTATGACCAGCAGATGTGCTTCACCGACCTCTATACCGCCAACCGCCTCAACGGTTGGCAGGAGGACCAGTATAGCGGGGCGGAGATGCTGGTGAGCGACTTCGGCCAGATCGACGAGGTGGAGCACCAGGTCGTGAAGCGCGTCAACCGCACCACCGACCACTATGGCGAGACCTATTCCTCCGCCACGGTCACGGAGATGAATCCGCAGATTTTCTCCTGGCTGGAGCTGATGGACCTCAACGTCTGGCTCATCCTCGGACTGATGATCGCCGTGGCGATTGTCACGATGGTCTCGGGCCTGCTCATCATCATCCTGGAGCGCACGCAGATGATCGGCGTACTCAAGGCCCTGGGAGCCAAAAACCAGCAGGTGCGCCACGTCTTCCTGTGGTTTGCCACCTTTGTGCTGGGCAAGGGCCTGCTTTGGGGCAACGCCTTGGGCCTGGGCCTCATCGCCCTCCAGCACCTCATGGGTTTCGTGCGCCTCGATCCCCAGACCTACTACGTCAGCACGGTCCCCGTCGAGATCTCCTGGCCTATCGTCCTGGCCCTCAACGTGGCCACGCTCCTGGTCTGCGTTGCCGCCCTCGTCGTCCCCTCCTTCCTCGTCTCTCGTATCCATCCCGCCAAGAGCATGCACTACGAGTAGGGCCTCTTTTCCTTACCATTTGCGGGTCTCCCGCATAGATTTCCCTCCCACGACAAAGGGCTGGATCCCGATTGGGAATCCAGCCCTTTGCATTTATGGATAATCAGCTGCTATGGCAGCCAAGGGGAGTATTAATCGTCACCCCATTTGTCGCTGTTCGATTTTCCCCACAAGCCTGTGTATTCGTCCTCGATCTTGGTCTTCTCCTCACCGACCACATCAAATTTGCTGATGCACACATCGTTAAGACTGCCTCGGTAGACGCTACCATGCAGAAAGCCTCCGCTGCAGAGGGAGTCGAGGATGATCACATCTATCTTGGGAGCGATATAAATCTTCTTCATTTTGTGTCGCTGTTATTGTCGTTTTGTTATTTGATAATGACTTTCTTTCCGTTTACTACATACATACCCTTGGGCAAGCCCTCCAGGCTATTGTCGCGGCGCACCATCTGTCCGTGCATGTTGAATACGCCCTCTATGCCGCGCTTGTAGGAGGTGCTATTGCTGCTGCCGTGGATGTCGTCGATGCTCGTGGCGCTGTCCTCCACGCCGTCGATCATGAGCGAGAGCGTGCTTCCAGATGTCATGTTGCTCGGCAACTCAAACCAGCAGCGGAACGCCTTCAGTCCGTATTGATAGCGCTCGTGATCCTCCTTTTCGCCGTGCGGCACCTGGATGAGCTTTCCCTTGTACATGAAGAAGTCGCCATTGAGGTCGTCGCGGCCCGAGATTATCTTGCCATTGTAGTATGTCTTCGCCATTGTGCCTTTGCAGACCATCTTGCCATAGTTGCCGTCGATGGTTTCGAACTGTATTTTTGATTCCCATGTGTCGGTGTTTACATGCTGCATCAGCTTATTCCTGTCGAGCGACACCATCGTGATGGCGTAGTGGTCGGCTTCCAAGGTCTTCGTCAGTCGGTTGTTTTCGTCCTTAGATTTCTCGTAGTTGGTGCCCAGCCATTCGCTGTTGTCCTCGCCTGCTGATGTGTAGAATCGGTCTACGGTGTAGGCTGTCGACTTCACCTGTGTATATGGCGGGAAGACGATATACGGCTCGAAGGCCTTGACCATCACCGAGTCGTCGTTTTGGGGCTCCACGGTCACAAACTGCACGCTATTCTCCGTCAGCGCCGCAAGTTTTGCCACCTTCACGGCGTCTCCGAACGTGCGTTTCATCTGTCTCCATGTCAGGTCGACGGGCAGAATGAGCGAGTTCCACATATTGTCGTTCAGCTTGCGGTTCAAGTGCAGCACGCTGTTCTTGTATTCGTCTGCAGCCTCGGTCAGATAGCGCAGGTCGGTAGATTCCTCGTCGAGAATCAGCTCCGGGTTGCGTCGCGGTCCGGCATAAAGCAGCTTGAATTCGTCCACGGCGGTCAGCTCGTCCTCGGCTACAGCCGGCTTTCCGTCGGGTGTAGGGTCTACGTAGAAGCCTATGCGGAGCGTAACAGGATTCTTGTCTGATATTTCGTTCCCATCCAGGGCTTTGTCGAGACATATCTGCACCTGGTTCTCATACTTTCCCTCGAAGAAGGCATGTCCGATACCAGCTCCTTCGTATGTCTTGCCAAGCGCCTCAGCATCAGCCTGACTTATACCGTCGAGGGTTGCTGCTGAGTATATCTTTTCATTCGGTTTGCCGTCGGCACCGAGCACTGTAATGAACAGGTTTGCAAGCGGTTTTTTATTCGTATCGATGTTCTCCGAACTGTTCGCTGTGCTGAATCCGTTGCATCGCAGCAGGTACCATCCTCCCTTGTGTACCTTCACGTCCTGGTAGATATTGAAGCCGCGCAGGCCTTTGGTGTAGCAATAGAAATACTGGCCGTATTTTTGGTGATGGGGTTCAGTTCTACCTGTCCAAGCATCATCTTTTGTGTTGCCAATTATGTTATACGTCTTGTACATTTTTTTGTCTCCAAAGTACACGTGGCTCTTTACATCATCAGGTAAATTTTCACCTCCGATTAGCCATTTTGCAGCATCCGTATCATTTACTCTGAAATCAGGACAAGTAAGAAGGAAAGAGGCATCGACAGGCGATTTCATATATGCAGGGGCTGTGTTGAAGAGCAGGTAATACTCATTCTTTGTAATCACCTTCCACTCCTGATTCTTGTATTCTTGGGTGCCCTCTGTGGCTAAGCTTGTCTCATAATCGCAGAGCTTATTCTCGTCGTTGGGATAAGCAGTGAGATACCCCCATGGGTTAAATGGAGGTTTGGCTGTGTGGATTTTGACGAGATACACCTTGTTCGTTTCTGAATAGTCCTTGGCTTTTTCAAATCTGATAGCGCAATTTTCACTTCTATCCATAAAGACCCCATTTACCCCATCTTTATCCTTGAAGATTCCCATCCATGAGCCAGTACTAGAACCTGTCACTTTGCTTTGCAGGAAATACGTTTGTGAACTACCATTCCATATCATATAAATGGAATGTGGTGAAACATTCAGCGAGGCATGGGTACCCCACTTACCACCAATGCTCAGAAACTTTTTGGCACCGACGTTATACAGACACACAATCTTATTTCCGTCGGTTTCAGCCAGTCCTTTGTCTGTACAAATTGCTGACGAAGGATCAATGCCATAAAGTTTGTCAACACCTCCAATAGTATTTTCTGTTCCGTTGCTTGCAGTCGCTTTATTTTGTGCCGAAGCCTGCCCTATGGGGACAAGAATCCACACGAGTAGCATGGCTGCGAAAAGTTTCCAAAGGCTGGATGATGCCTTGGAAGATTGCAATGTTGTAGTTCTCATAAAAATTGATCCTGTTAAATGTGTATAAACTTGTTTTGATTTATTTCTCTGTCCGAAGGGCATGGCGCTGCAGAGTCGGCTTCTATGGTGATAGAAGCTACTCTGTTTGCTAAGTCCTTGTCGAATGGTAATAATGGGTGGTTGTGGTCAATCAAGCCACTGGCGTATCCTGAAGATATCCTTCCCTCCTTTGCGTCTCTATGGTGTGTGTGGCGCAAAGATCTGCCTAAAAACGACCGATCCAGGCCTTGTCTCCATTTTGACGGCGCAAAATTACTGTAATTTCTCTAAACTGCCAACTTTTTATCTGTTAATTTGTATTGTTTTCATTCCAAAGGCCAGTTTTACCCCCCCCCCGTTCTTGATCTGTGTCAATCTCTAAGTCTTGTTTGTTCGCCAGTCTTGGAATGGTAATAACGCGCTTTTGGTGATGAAAGCTTCCTCCCTCCTGCCGTCTTCTCCTCGTGTCTTCTGCCCTCTTTTGTCCTATTCCCTTTCTTCGGTAAGCCTTCGGGATTTCTTCGGGGTAGCGCGTCTTATTACTGTTGCCGGACAGGCTACAAGCTCTTACAGGAACGTTCTCCTGCTATTCTTTCTCGTCACGGCAAAACTCGAGCGATCTCGCTTTTACGCATAGCTTATCGAAAGCGTTGTTACTGAACTTTCGCATGTGATTCAACTACGG
>ULLL01026181.1_pt1 | contig 7913 bp, 7 predicted proteins | sample 1951391 | NCBI WGS metagenome assembly ULLL01 (sample SAMEA4835524, study PRJEB28245) | human gut metagenome | biome: gut microbiome; material: fecal sample | place: Denmark | collected 2008
AGGCAGCCCGCATGGTATCGGCATCCTGCTCCTGCGCCATCTGTTCCGATACTGCGACCATGCCCCCACCGGACAGTTCCACTTTATAATAGGGTTCCTTTACAAAGTTCTGGATTTTGGTCTGCCGTTCGGTTAGCATCGCCAGCGTCGGGGTCTGCACACGGCCAATGGTCTGTTTTCTGCCGTACTTTTTCGTAAAAGCACGGGTTCCGTTCATGCCGATCAGCCAGTCCGATTTTGCCCTGCACTCGGATGCTGCAAACAGATTATCATACGCCGCACCATCTTTCAGGTTTTCAAAGCCCTGCTGGATGGCGGCATCCTCCATGCTGCTGATCCACAGCCGCTTGATGGGGAGTTTGCTTCCGGCAAGAGCATACACACGGCGGAAAATCGCTTCACCCTCGCGCCCTGCGTCGCAGGCGTTCACCACATAATCGAATTTCTTGCTGCGGAGCAGTTTGCGCAGAACATTGAACTGCGGCTTCTTGGTATTGTGTACCAGCAGTTTCCACTCAACAGGGAGAATCGGCAAATCCTCAAAACGCCAGTTTTCATAGCGTTCATCGTAATGTTCCGGGGCTGCATACTCTGCCAGATGCCCCAGACACCAGCTTACCACGCAATCCCCACCCTCCAGATACCCGTCCTCCTGCCGATATGCACCGATCACTTTTGCAATGGATTTCGATACGCTCGGTTTTTCTGCAATCACCAGATATTTCAACGCTTTCTCCTTTTTGAAAAAAAGCAGGGATAGCCTTTCGACTACCCCTGCATCCTTATGTTACGGTTTTCTTATGTGCCATTTTCGTTGCCGGACTGATTATCCTCGTTCACCGTCGCAAGGCTCTGGTCGGTTTCCAGATTTTCACTCTGCGGCGTTTCTTCTTTCGGCTTCGGCTTATAAATGTAGAAGTAGAAGAAAGCACCTGCACCGCCCAGTGCCGCCACGAATACCAGCAGCAGAATCTTATTCATGCCACCGCTCGATTCCTCTTTCGGTTCTTCGATTTCTACATCCGGGGTAGGTTCGGGTTTGGTTTCGGGCAGAACTACCGCAGGCGTTTCTTCTTCCTGCTTGCCGTTCCGCTCTTCATCGTCCAGAAACTCCTGCAAATCGTACTCGTCGATCATCGAGAGCATATAGACGTTTTCGCTGTTCCGCGCCCGGTCAATCACCAGAAAGAACGTATTGCCGCCCTTGGTCTTGACCGTGAAGAACTCCTTGCTTGGGTCATCCACGATATTGTCCTCTACCTCGCCGTTGCCTGCGATGGTGAACGGAATCTTTTCTTCCTCCGTCGGCTCTGCCTCCTCAATCACCTGTGTCGGTTCCTCCGTCACCTCAGTGGTGTCCACATAGGCAAAGGCCGGGGTCGAAAAGCCCACCGCCATCAGCAGGGTCAGAATTGTGCTGGGAATAACAACTCCCAGCCGTTTAAGCATCTTTTTCAATCGCTTCCTCCGTTTCTGCTTCTTCCGAAGCGTTGTTTACAGTGGTCAGGAACGTCACGTTGCCTGCCTGAATGTTGTCCAGCAGAGCCAGCAGTTCGCGCCCGCCCATCTTGGTGCTGCGGATGGCACGGATGATCTCGCTGTCCTCTTCCTTTTTCTGTGCAGCCCGGATAGTTCTCAGCCGTTCTTCCAGTTCCGCGATCTGCTGTTCTGTCTTTTCGGCTTCATCCAGATATTTCTGTAATTTTTTGCCCATCGGCCCTCCTTTCAGTTGATGCGGCCAAAGCCTAAAAAGTGGCTTTGCCAGTAGGTCGAATTGATGCTGGTATAGGAAATGGGATCGCCGCAGTGAATCATCATGCCATTGCCGACATAGATTCCAACGTGCGACGCGCCAGCGGTGTTATAGGTTTTTTCAAAGAAGATCAAGTCACCGGGCTGCGCATCCGCAGGAGAAACATAGCTGCATTTTCCACGCAGACCGTTGGCCGTTGTTCGTCCAACGCTCCATCCATTGCCGCAGTTATTGATGACCCAGCAAACGAAGCCAGAGCAGTCAAAACTGGTGCTTGGGGAACTGCCGCCCCACACATACGGCATATCGAGATATTTTTCGGCTTCCTCGATCATCCTTGCAAATTTTTCGTCCGAAAGAGCTTCCGATGGAATGTCGTACTTGAAACCACCGCCAGAACCACCGGTACCGCCGCCTGTGCCGATACTGCCCGTTGTGCCGCCGCTGTAAGTCGGTGATCCTGCGCCGAACAGTTCGGGGCGATTGCCGTAGGTCAGGTTGTAGGCATCGTACCGCCCGGTCTGCTTCCGGTTCATGTTCTTCCGCGCGATGGTATCGAAGCCCTTATTTTTCAGCAGGACATTGAGGATTTTATACTCGTACTCCACTTCTTCCTGATAGGTATAGGTTTCCATGCTGACGTTTCCAAAAGTGTCTATCGTTGGCCGAACCCCTACTCTGGTTTCCATGCGAGTGCGAATCTCTATCGTTTCCCACACTTTCAGGAGATACTGCTGCTTGAACAGTTCCTTGATAACAGGCTTGACCTGTCCTCTGGTGAACTGCTCATAAACCGCAGTCAGATGGGAAATAAGCTGATACGGGTCATGCCCGATCTCATCCAGCTGATAGCGGTATTCATCGTAGCCCGGATGGGTGGATTCCATCTGCCGAATCTGCTTATCCAGTTCTTTTTCCAGTTCCAGATAATCCTCTTCTGCACCTTTCATGTCGGCATCTTTGCTGGGGTAGGTCGTTCCCACAAAGGTACTGCCCGTTCCCTGAATTGCCGCACCACAGCTTGAAAAGGCTCCCAACATGACCATCACCAGCAGGATACCCACACCAATACCGACCCACAAAGTTTTATGCTGCACGATGATCTCCTGCACAGCCGCTTTCGCTTTTTCCGTAATGGTGTTGGTTGCCGCTGCTGCCTGCTTGCTCGCAGCTGTTCCGGCTTTTGGGCCGCGCTTGGCGGCTGCATAGGCATCCTTATACTGCTTTTTCTGATAAAACTTCGCGCCAACTGTCTTTGCTTCACCGCCTGCGGCAGTCGGTGGTGGCTGGGGCTGTTTCTTTTTCAGCGACGGTTCTGCTGCATTTTCTGCAGTGCCACCCTCGCTCTCAGTGAATTTCAGGCGGCTGGATTTCTGATCCTCCACACCTCTTTTCTCCGCTCTGGCAGATTTATCTTTGGGCTTTTTTCTGCCTTTGACAAAGTGGTGCAGGCGTTCAGCTGCTTCTTCTGACTTGTGTGCAGCTTCCACGCCGGAATTGTCCTTTTCTACCTGATGTACTTTCTGATGAGCAAACCCGGTGGCGGTGTCCACTCCTTTCTTGGCCACCTTCTTAACGCCCATTCCTACGCCACGGACAATACCGCCTTTTTCATCTTCAAAAGAAAGTCGGCCTTTCTTTGTGGGCGGCTCTGCATCCGATTCCGCAGGCGCATCCTTCGGCTTCCCGTCCTCCTGATGGGCTTTGTAATAGTCTGCGCTCTGCTTGGCGGTGCTGTGATGCCGGGGTACATCCTCCTCCCCGTCCCCGGCATCCATGCACCGTTCTTCTTCCACGATAGGTTCTTCGTCGGCTTCCTTTTCCGCAGTTTCTTTTGCCGAATCTTCCTTCTCCGGCTTTTCTTCTGCAGTCGCGGACTTCTGTTCCCCGGTGCGGAGGTTTTCATCCACCAGACCATCCTTGGTCATTTTCTGGACGATTTTATCTCTGCCCCGAAACTTTTTGTCTGCTATGGAAATCACCTCCTTCCGGCTGGAGCCGTCATGCGATCAAGGCTGCGTGGTTTTCCCACTTATCAAGCACCTGCTCCAGCTTCCGGGCAAAGGCGATCAGACGGGCGTTCACTTCCTCACGGTCAAGATAACCGTGGGCTTCCATGTGAAAACCGTCAGTCAGTTCATCGGCCAGTGTGCCAACGGCATAGAAATCTTCCAGCACCGTATGCACCACCGATTCTTCATCGTGGAAGTTGAGCGGCTCCACCTCACCAAAGGGCGGGTCGGAATCGCTTTCGTGCGGCTCCATGTCAGAGTGATGATGAATCTTGCGGCTCAGTCGGTCAAAAATATTCGATGTGTTCATGCTTCTTTTTTCTCCTTATATTTTCCCATCTCATTGGGCTTCGTTGTCATCAGACTGTACAGTTTCAGCGAAGTGTCGAACTTATCCTTGAACGGGATAATCGTATTGCCGTAGAACAGCAGCCCCTCGCCCTCGTTGCTGTTCGTCACATACGACAGCTGGAACGGTGAAATATTCAGCTGCTTTGCAAGGATTTGTCGGTCGCCGGATGCCTGATTGAGCATATAAATAAAATCGCTGTTCTCGAAGATGTTCTCGATTTCCCGGCTGGCCAGCAAATCCTTAATGTTCTGCGTAATTCCTGTCGGTACACCGCCCCATTTTCGGAACCGCTTCCAGATTTCGACGCTGTATGCAGCGGTCTGTTCCTCTTTCAGCAGGAGGTGGAACTCGTCTATATAGTACCGGGTGTTCTTTTTGCTGTTGCGGTTGATGGTAACGCGGTTCCAGACCTGATCCTGGACGATGAGCATCCCCAATTTTTTCAGCTGTTTGCCCAACTCCTTGATGTCGAAACAGATGATGCGGTTATCCAGTTCCACATTGGTCTGGTGGTTAAACACTCGCAGCGAACCATTGACGTAGATTTCCAACGCTGTGGCGATACGCTGCGCCTGCCGCTCTTTCTGCTCCCGCAGGCAGTCGTACAGATCACCAAGCGTCGGCATATTCTCCGGCTTCGGGTCATTCAGATATTTCTGGTAGACCAGCGGCAGGCAGCGGTCAATGACCGACTTTTCTTCCGGCTCCATGCCATCCCGTGCGCCCATGATAAGTTCGCACAGGGAAAGAATAAAGTCCGATTTCATGCCCAGCGGGTTATCATCGTCCGCATAGTTCAGATTGATGTCCATCGGGTTGATATAGTCCTTACTGGTGGACGAAATATGGATAACCTGACCGCCCAACGCTTCCACCAGCGGATAATACTCTCCTTCGGGGTCTGCGACGATAATATCGTCCGTTGTGGTAAAGAATACGTTCGTGATCTCACGCTTTGCACTGAACGACTTACCGCTTCCCGGTGTGCCGAGGATCAGACCGTTCGGGTTTTTCAGCTGCTTCCGGTCTGCCATAATCATGTTGTTGGATACCGCGTTCAAGCCGTAATAGAGGGAATCGCCCTCCATAAAAAGCTCCTGCGTGGTGAAGGGAACGAAGATGGCAGTGGAAGTTGTGGTCAGTGCGCGCTTGATGGGAACGAGGTTATTTGCCAGCGGCAGGCTGCTCATAAGGCCCTGCTCCTGCAAATAATCCAGACGGTTCAGTGTGCAGTTGAACTTCTGAGCGATGCCAGCAGTCTGAAACACAGCACTATCCAACTCCTGCTTGGTCTTGGCCGTATTGAGGAAAAGCACCGTAACAAGGAACATACGCTCATTACGGCTCTGCAGATCATCCAGAATCTTCTTGGCCTCGCCACCATAAGTTGCAAGGTCGCTCGGAATAATTTCCATATCATAACCAGACCTCACAGCTTTCTTCTGTTCCTCTATTTTCATACGGTCTAGGTCGGTAATTTTGCCTTTGATCAGTTTGATGGCTTTCAACTGGTCTACCGACTGCACATGAATGCTGACGACCAGATTTTTGTCCATATCCAGAAACTCAGCCAGCACCTTATCCGTCAGTTCCGGGGCAAGGATGTTCAGATAGGATGCAGCACCATAGGTATCGCCCATCATAAAGTCCTTGCCGCTTTTGAACAGGAAACTGGTCGGGGCAATGAAGTCCTTGGTGGTCATGCCGCTCTGCAGGATGCGGTCATAGCTGAAATCGAACCTGTGCTGTTCCTCCTGATGAAAGGTTTCGTACATGATCTGAAGTCGCTCCACGCCGTTCAGCGGATAAGCTTTCACGCCCAGCACCTTGAAATTGTTGAGAATATCGGTTTCGATACGCTCTAACCGGGGCTTTGCTTCCCGGACGCTTTTTGCTTCGATACTGAACGTGATGTACTTCGTCCGAACCAGACCGTTGTTACCCTTGGCAAGCTGCTGTTTCAGCATCTGTGCATATTCCATACGCACATCATCGAACTGGTCATGCTGCGGCTCGATCTGGATGACCTTGTTGTACTCGCTCATATCGCTTTTATGATTGATGAACGACAACTGAAAGCGGATACTGGCATCGAAGTAGTTGAGGAAGTCGCACCAGCTTTCAAAGATGGTGTTCTTATCCTCGTTCTGTGCCAGCTGGTAGTTAATGTCGTAGAATCGGACGGTTTTGGAATACAGATGTTCCTCCACCCGGCAGATACCGTCGCGCCCCATTTCCAGATATGGAATGGAACGCTGCACGGTCAACCGTTGTTCCCTTTCGTTCCTTTCGGGTTTACGAAAGAACTTTTGGAAGAAGCCGCCCGGCTGCGGTTTCTTCTTCGGTTCACTTTTTACCAAGGATGCCTCCTTTCTTCTGGATCGGTGCTGCGGTTTCCAGTTCCCGCTCATACAGGTTTTCGACCTCATAGCGGCGTACCGCAGGACGTTTGAAGCGGACGCTGATGAAATTCGTCAGGATGGTTTCAAGGTGCATCCCGTTTTTCTCATACAGCGCAAAGAAAAACTCCGGCAGCATCAGGAGCACCATGCCTGCCGCTGCATTGCTGGTTCCCAGCGTACCGCGCATAAGAAAATAGAACGGAACGCCAATGCCTGCTGCAAACCCCATACATACTAGCTGGCGTTTCGTCAGGTTCAGAAAGACCTTGTTCTTCACTTTGGAAAGGTCTTTGGGAATCGTTACATAGGCCATTTATCACCAGAACAGCCAGACCGCCGCCGGGAAACGGCGTTGTCTGCTGTCTTTTCCTTTCATTGGATTTTCCCGGATTTAGTGACTGCCGAAGATCTGTTTGGACAGACTTCCCGTTTTGAGCAGCGAGAAGCAAAGAATCACCGTGTAGGCCATCGTGCCGAACAATGCCGAGTGAATATCCGAAGATACCCGGATGCTGCCGATAAGGGCTGCATAGATTGCCACGCAGACCATCATCAGGAACGCCTGAAATGCCAGCGCGAACAGCCCTCGGAAGTAGTTCGTACCCACATGACCCCATTCACGGTTACTCATGGTTGCAAATGGAATCGGAGCAAGCGAAGTGTAGAGGTATATTTCTATCATTCTGCCGTACATAATTACCGTGATAACCACCGACAGAATTTTCAGACACCAGCTTACGACAAGGGTTTCCAATGCCAGCGTCACCAGTTCGCCAATCGCCATTGTTGCCATTGCCGCCTGCATCTGCATGGAAAGAGAACTAATATCAATGGCGGTATTGCCACGGATAATGCCGGAGGAAGAATTTACCACCGACTGCCCAATGTCAAATACCGCCATTGCAATATCGAACGTATGACTGACGAGATAGACCGCGATCCACATCTTCACGAAATACTTGAAGAACATCCAGGTGTCTACATCGTGCAGATTGTTCCGTTCCGTCAGCATCGAGATCAGTTCGTAGCAAAGGATCAGCGTAATGATGATTCCTGCAATGGGAATCACCACCGAATCCGAAATGTTACGGATCATGCTGAAAATGCTGCTGTTCCACCCTTGCGGTGTCTGCCCGACCTGAGCAGCGATTTCACTGGTCTGTTGGTTGACCGCTGTGAACATCGTACTCAGGTTGGACTCCACCATGCCGGAAAGAAGTTCCCTCATCCATTTTTCGATTGCTGCGAAAATATTATCGAACAATGGCGGGTTTTCCTCCTATCGCTTGTTGATTAGCCGAACAGACCAGAGAGCAGCGGGATCAGCTGGGTGCCGATGAGGATGACACCGCCGCCGGACATCAGCTGCTTCATGCCCTGCGACTTTACTGATG